>JABLTH010096185.1_pt1 | contig 91242 bp, 61 predicted proteins | sample 7875711 | NCBI WGS metagenome assembly JABLTH01 (sample SAMN14941262, study PRJNA633318) | bioreactor metagenome | isolation source: bioreactor | place: China | collected 2019-03-05 | reverse complement strand
CCCACGCCCCAAAACGATCCAAAATGTAGTGGAGACTTTGGGGGGTCACTGAGCGGATTTTCCTGATAATCCGCATTTTTCATCGCGCAACTGTCGAAGTTGAGCTAGAAGCTGAACTCCACGCTGCCGGCGCCGGGCTGGCGATAATAGTAGTAGGCCTGGCCCGGCTTGACCTCCAGCGTGGTCGAGTGACCGGTGCTCAGATCAAACCACGTATTGTCGGGCATCCGAATCAACCGACGCCACGAGTTATTGGCGTTCTGGAACATGATCAAGTCCGCCTCTTCCTCCTCGTAGCTGCCGACCGGCGGCGAACCACTTAAGCGCTGTCCGCTCTCGAACATCGCGCTGACGGGCAAGACTTTTCCTTCCGAGAAGCCGATGATGTTCCAACCTTCAATGATTGTGCTTGAGCGCGCGCCCCGATTGCCGACCGGCCCGGCGAAGGACGGCTGCGCGCTGGTCAGCGAGTTGCGCTTAACATACATGCCCTGCCCCGGCGCAAGCGGCGTCGTGTATGGCGAGTTGCCGCCATCGCGCCACACTCCGCTGCCGTCAACGTGCAGCGTGACCCAGTTCCCATTGTTCAGAAGATAGATTTCATCGCTGTTGGCCGTCAAAGAAGCGGCGAGCGCCGCGCCCACTTTGCCGTCAAAACGGCCATCTGTAATGACCGGCGCCGACAACATGGAGAAACCTGTCGGGACCGTAGGCTTGATGACACCCCACACGCCGTTCGAGGTCGGCCCCTCGCCGGAAGCGACGACTTGGAAGAAACGTTGCGTTCCACCCGACGCCACTTGCGCCTCGGCTTGCGTGCCGGACGCTTCCTGCCGGTTGACGATTTTGGTCCACGTCATCCCCGAACCAAAACTGTTATCAGAGCGATAGACGTCGTACAAGATTCCCGAAACCGAATCCCACACAACGGTCACATTGCCGCCCGAACCGAAGATAACGTTGGTCACGGCCACCGCCCAATTCGTCTGAGAGTCGGGAACGCCGGCGCTATTCGTCGGCTCGCCCACAGCCGCGACGTAGAGGCGAATGATTTTGTCGCTCGTCAGCGGGTCGCTGTCCGTCGCAATGAATCGAATCAAATGCGTGCCCACCTGTCCCGCCGTCGGCGTCCACGAGAACGTTCCAAGACGGTTGGTGCCCGACTGACTCGTGTTGAATGATGCGCCCGTCGGCAAGCCGGCCACGGTCAACGTCGGCGCGGTGCAGCCCGGATCGTTCGCAAGAACCGTGAAGCTCATCGTGCCCGGACGGCTCACGCTCTGGTTCGGCAGCGACGCAATCACCGGCGGCACGCCACCAGCGCAAGAACCATCCGTGGTCGCGTCGGCATCCGCGCCCGACGAGTAGTAGTTATTGTTGACGCTGTAGAAGCGATAGTAATACGTCGAGCTGCTGCTCAAACCCGTGTCCGTGAAGGACGCGCCCGATCCGTTGTACACGATGACATCGCCGGCGATCGGATCGTTCACCGAATAAGCCTGACCCGGCGTCGGCGTTCCGAACGAGTTGTCCGTTGAACGCACAATCATCACGTTGCGTCCATTCCATTTGCTCCATGCGAGGTCAATCGCGTGTTCGGGATCGCCGCCATTCGGCGCGGCGGAAACGCCGGTCGGATTGCCGATCGCCGTAACGGTGATGCTCAAGTTTGCGTTCGTGCCCGAATAGTAGAGATCGCTCCAACTCGCCGTATTGCGGACCATCCAGAAGTTCGTGCCATACGGCGAGCCATAGTCCATCTGAATGCCCCAATACCACACTCCTGCGCTCGTGAACGTCGGTGAAGCGACCTCCGTGTATTCCACGTTGTCGTACGATCCCTGCCACGCGCCATAGAGTCCGCCCACGCCGATATTCGAGTCGGTGTCCACCACCACACGGCCTTTTCCATAGTTGCCGTTCACGGTGGCCCACGTATCCACGCCAAACGTCGCGGTGTCGCCGACATAGACCGTCGCCGGATCCGAATACGGCGAGCCGCCGCTCTTGTTGCGGCCCTGCGCCTGCTTCGTCCCCACCGTGATCGTGCCGGAGTTTCCGCTCGTGCCAACGTCGTTCACCGCGCGAACGCGGTAGTAGTATTGGCCGACCGCCGGAACGGTGACGCTCTGCGACGTTCCGGCCACGGTCAGATTGTTGTAGCCGGCAAGCAGAGAAGTGAACCCGCTGTCATACGCCACATCGAGGCGATAACTCGTCGCGCCGACGGACGAGTTCCAATTCGCGACGAAGGACATGTGGTCAATCGAAGTCGCCGCCGTAGCCACCGGCGCGTCGGGCGCCGGCGGAGGCGTGAAGACCAACGCCAGATCGCCGCCGATATTCGCCACTGAAAATTCCCCGGCGCCTAACGACGGCGTGAACTCCGCCGTGTTGACCGTGAACTTGTTGGCCGCAAAACCGGGCGCCGATCCCGCATCCACAATCACATTCGTGAAGCCCTGTGTGTTGTTGAAGTTTGCCGGGTTGCCACGAACGGCGATCACAAAATCGTTCCCGTCAATGGCGTTGATGTTGCACACGCCGGAGCCGCCGCCCACAACCACGAGATCCCACGACGTTCCCGCCGTTCCGGTCATGTCCGTGATCTCCACCTGCATGGCGCCGTTCTTTTCCAAATTCAACGTATTCGCCGCAAGCTGGCCCACGGTGTTGGAGGCTGATCCCGCGCTCACCTGCCCCGTGACCGTCAACGTGCCGACCGAACCCGTCCCATAGAGAAAGGCGCCCGCGGCCACGCTGACCGGCGCGCTGTTGGCCGAGCCGGTGACCGTCAACGAACCCGCTTCTGCGCGAATCGCGCCGGTCAACGTGTTCACGCCGGAAAGCGTCCAATTGCCCGTGCCTTCTTTAATGACGTTGCCACCGCCGCTGATGACGCCCAGGAAGGTCCGGCTGGCGTTATCGCCGCCGACACGCAACCGGTCGCCCGTGCCAGCGCCGAGCGTGACACTGCCCTCGCCCATCAAACCTTTGATGCGGTCGTAGTAATCGTTCATGTCCAGCGCGCCGCCGCTGCCGACGTTCACGAGCGTGCCATCCGCCAGGCGATCATTCGCGGTCACGCGAACCGTGCCGCCTTCAATCTTCGTGTCGCCCGTGTACGTGTTCGCGCCCGACAACGTCCAAACCCCGGTTCCCTCTTTGATGACATTGCCGCCGCCGCTGATGACGCCCGAAAAAGTTCGATCCGCGTTATCACCGCCGACGCGCAGACGATCGCCCGTGCCGGAACCCAACGTCACATTGCCCGCCCCGATCACGCCTTTAACTTTGTCGTAATAGTTGTTGATGTCGAACGTTGCCCCTGCGGAAATGTTGACCAAGGTGTCATCGCTCAAACGATCATTTTGGCCGAGCCGCAGCACGCCGCCTTCGATCACCGTGTCGCCCGTGTATGTATTCGCGCCCGACAGCGTCCATGCGCCGGCGCCCTCCTTGATGGCATTGCCGCCGCCGCTGATGACGCCCGAAAAGGTTCGATCCGCGTTATCACCGCCGACGCGCAGACGGTCGCCCGTGCCGGAACCCAACGCCACGCTGCCGGCGCCGATCAAACCCTTGACGCGATCATACGCGCCATTCATGTCAAACGTTGCGCCGCTCGATACGTTGACCAGCGAGTTGTCGCTCAACCGATCATTCGCCGAAAGCCGCAGCGTGCCGGCTTGAATGGCCGTGTCGCCCGAATACGAATTGGCCGCGCTCAACAGCAGGACGCCATCGCCCGACTTGGAAATGCCGCCCGCCCCGCTGACCACGCCCGCCAACTCCGCATCAACCGTCGCGCTGCCGTTCGCCACGACCACCGCGAGGTCTTTGTCCAATCCCACAGTGCCTGAAAAGGAAAGGGTGCCCGACGAATTCGCCGTTTCCAATGTGCGCAATCCCGATCCGGTCTTGACGTATAGATTGCAGTCCAGCGGGTACGAATTGGCGCTGACCTTCAACTTCGCGGCGAACGCGGTATCGCCGTAAATCGTGCCAATATCAACCCAGTATCCCGAGGCCAGGGACCCCCCCGTCAACTCAACCGTTCCTCGATCAATATAGAGGCCGTGGAATGTGTTCGCTCCGCCCAACTGCAACACGCCATCGCCTCGTTTGACCAAGCCATTCCCGCCATCGGACCCGATGGCGCCGGAGATCAACGCCGTATGACCGCTGTCCAGCGTGAGGAGGCGCTGGCCGTTGTCGAAGCTCATCGCTCCGCTCAGGGTCAGCGTCCCGCCGCTGTTATTTGCAAGCGTCAGATCGTGGGCCAGCGTCACGCTGCCAGAGAAGGTCGCCGCGCCGGATGACGAATTGCCGATCGTCATCGTGCCGCTCGACCCGGACCGCACATAGAGATTGTTCCCCACATTCACGCCGCCGCTGCCGATCTGGAGCGTCGAGGGATTGCCGCCCCACGTTTCACCGATTTCCACGGTCCCCACGCCAAGGGCCGAATTGTTGTTCACGCGCGTCGTCCCATTCACGAGATACGCCGCCGACCCACTCGGATTGAATGTGTTCGCCGCGTTGAGAACCAACGTTCCCGAACCGAACATCACCAAGTCCCCGGTCCCGCTCACCACGCCATTCAAGGTCAGCGTGTTCGCGCCGCTCGACGCGACGCGATATCCGGCGTTGTTCACCGTGCCGCCAATCGTCAACGCGCCGGACGCGGCGTTCAAGGCCACCTCTTGCGAATGGAACGTCAAATTATTATTGATCGTTTGGAGACTATCGTCGTTGTTGACGATCTGCGATCGAATCGTGAACGCATTGCCGCCCACCGTGAACGAACTCGCGCCCGACGCGAAAAATATCTCGTTGAAAACGCTCCCCGCCGCCCAATTATTATTCGGCGACAAACGCGTGGATCCGGCAAACGTCAACTTGGTCGAGGTTCCCTGATCGGGATAGACATCGTTGTTCCAGTTCGCCTCCGTCTTGAAATTGTCGTCGCTGCCGCCACCGTCCCACGTGGAGTCCGTGGGGCGCGGCGTCGTCGCATTCGCCGTCACGCCGCCGACCGAAAAATACGACCAGTTCTCCGAATAGATGCGGTAATAATACGTCTTCCCGCCCGTGACTCCCGTGTCGCTGTAGGAAAGCGCTCCGCCCTTATACACCACCTGATCACCGCCCACGGTATCGCCGACGTTGTAGAAATGCCCCTGCGTCGGCGCCGTAAAACTTCCCGTCGTATTGCGCACCACCATCACCCAGTGCCCCTGCGGGTCCGCGCTCCAACTCAAATCAATCTGGGTCGGCGAAATCGCCGTTGCGCTCGGTCCGGACGGATTGTTCAGCGCGCTCACGGAAAAGTAATAGGCGGGGTTAAACGTGCCCGAGTGATCCCAGTTCACATCATTCGCATAGTGCCAAGGGTCCCACGAATCCTCCTTTACGCGCCCGTTGATATACCAATTTCCAGGACTGCTGAAATGAAACGCGCCGATGTTGCCCTGCACCCGCTTGTTGTTTCCGCCACCGTCCTGATACCAGCCCGCGGAGACCCACGTCCAATCGCCATCATCGCTCGTGTCAGGCCCGATGCCTGCGTCGCTCTGATTCCAGGAAACCCAGCCCAGCTCGAACTGAACGTACCAAGCGCTCTCGCCTGATCCGACGGGGTCGCCCACAAAATAGTTCCCGATGGGCGTCCCCGAGGTGAGCATGTGCGACCACATGTCGCCGCCTGCTGCGCGAAATACCTGCCCCGCAAAAATCGCTAACGACATCGCAATAATTTTGCGCATCTCAATCCCTCCAAAATTTTCGACCCGCGTCCTCCAGCACACACTTCTCCCCATCAATAAATGGCTAAAATAACCAGATCGCCCCGAATTTGTCAAAGACATCGGCTGGATTTTTCCGGAAAAATAAAACAAGTTGTAAACAATTTGTTACCGTTTTTTGAACAACCTTGGCGGCCGCAGTTAGTCCTAAAATATTTATGGAATTTGCAATTCACAACTTTCTACGCATCAATATGTTACGAACTTCAATTGGCAATTCTGCAGCGCTCCAGGGTGAGACAACTTGCGCTCAACTGAAAAACCTGTAATATCAGCCTTCAAATTGAACCTGCCCCAAAGGACACGACATGGCGAAATTCGGCGCAATTCTTGAAATCATCCGCAGGGAAATCGCGGACGGGAAATACGACGCGGACCACCGCCTCCCGACCGAGTCGCAATTGGTCGCGCGCTTTAACGTCTCGCGACCGACCGTCGCTCGCGCGCTCCTCGAATTGCAAAAGGAAGGCATCGTCGAACGCCGCGCCGGATCGGGCACCTATCTCAAAGGCGATGCCCGGCGCAACTCGGGAATGCTCGGACTCATCGTGCCCGCGTTGGGCAAGACGGAAATTTTCGATCCCATCTGCACCGAGATCGCGCAACAAGCCCAGGCCGACCGCTACACGGTGCTATGGAACGGCACGTGGCCGGAAGACCCATCCGAGCGCGCCAAGCTCGCCGAAGAACTATGCCACCGCTACATCCGCGAAAAAGTCAGCGGCGTCTTCTTCGCCCCGGTCGAACTCCTGCCCACCGGCGAAAACATCAACCAGCGAATCTCCGATGCGCTCGACGAAGCCGGCATTCCTGTCGTCCTGCTTGACCGCGACATGTACAAGTTCCCCCGACGCAGCAAATACGATCTTGTCGGTCTGGATAATTTCGCCGCAGGCTTTGACTTGACCCGGCACCTCATCTCCACCGGATGCCGCAACATTCACTTCGTCGAGCTGCTTCACTCCGCATCCACTGTGGACCTGCGCATCGCGGGATGGCGCGAGGCCATGGCGCGCGAAGGACTGCCCTGTTCTTCAGATCGCGTATTCGCCGGCGACGTCACGCGCGAGGACTTCGTTCGCAAGGTGCTTGGCCGCGACCGCGCCGACGCGATCATCTGCGCCAACGATGTGACCGCCGCCACGCTGCTCCAAACGCTCACGCGCATGCAGTTGCGCGTGCCGGAAGATATCCGGCTCGCGGGTTTCGACGACCTGCGCTATGCCAGCCTGCTCTCCGTGCCCCTCACCACGATGCACCAACCCTGCCAAGCCATTGGTCAGGCCGCCATCGAAGCCATGCGCCAGCGCATTCGGAATCCGGATATGGCGCGGCGCGAAATACTCCTCAACGCCACGCTCGTGGTTCGCCAGTCGTGCGGGTCGCGACTGCCCTCGAAACGAAAATCCGCCTGATCAAACGCTCATCGCGGTGAACTTCAGCGAGTCCGGCAACACAGGCGTTGCGCCCGGCTGCTCGCACACGAACGCCGCCACGCGACTCGCGTGAAGAATGACGTCGCTCAACGAATGCCCCGAAAGCACGCCCATACACAAAGCCGCCGTGTACGAATCCCCCGCCCCCACCGTGTCAATCGCGTTCGGCTTGCACCCCGCATAGTCCACCATCGAGTCCGCCGTGACCAGCATCGAACCATCCGCCCCGCGCGTGTAGGCCACAAGCCGCAGAGAATATCGGTGAATCAGCTCGCGGATCTGATCGAGCGCCGTGCCCTTCAGCTCGAACAACTCCGCCAGCACCGGCAACTCTTCGTCACTGACTTTGAGCGCGTTCGCGAGGCCCAACGAAGCCTCAATCAGCGGCTTGGAATAAAAACTCTGCCGCAAATTCACATCGAAAATCTTCAGCGCCCGCTCCGGGCACATCCACACAAATCGCCGGATCGTCTCTCGCGACGTCTCCCACCGCTGCGCGAGCGATCCGAAACAAACCGCATCCACGGAGGACGCCAACCGCCGCAGCGACTCGTCCAACCGGATGAAATCCCAAGCCACGCCCTCGCAAATTTCGTACACCGGTTTACCCATCTGATCCAAAACCACGTTCACCGTCCCCGTCGGCGCCGTCGGATGAACCTGAAGAAAGCCCACCTCCAAACCCAGCTCCGCAACCGCCGCCTCGATCGCGCGCCCATTTTCATCAGCGCCAATGCAACTGACGGGAATGCCTCTCGCCCCAAGTTGCCTGCAATGACACGCAAAATTAACAGGCGCGCCTCCCATCCGACGCCGGCCGGGAAACACATCCCACAACAACTCACCAATGCCGACAACCGTAAATGACATGGCTAAATTCCCTCTCGAAAGATTTCTGCGAAAAGCTAACAAGCTGTAAATGGGCTTGTCAAGTAAATGTAAATTATTGTTTCGCTGCGTCGGAAGTCGCTTCGTCCACTGACCAAATGGACGACAGCTCCCACGCCGAAAGCCCTTGCAACCGCGCCGGCCCGCCGGTGGAAAACAACTCAATGCCCCGGTCATCCGCGCCGGGGAAAATGGCGGAACTCATGACAACCTGTCCATTGGCGGCAAAGATTTCGATCGAAGACTGATCAACGAACACGCGAAGGTTCAAAAAGGCCTCCCGCGACGGCAACCGGACAGAAGTGGCGCGAGGAAATTTACGGCTGAAGGAGACCTCTCCCGACCTGCGCCGATCGAGCGAAAGCCTCGATGTGGTCCCATCATAGGTCAGCACCGTTCGCGCCTCCGCGCCAACACACAAATTGAGCCCCACCGTCCGCCCAGGCCCCGGCGTCTCAAACGCCACATCCAATTCATACGCGTTGCGCATGGGCTGAAATTCTTTGAGCTGCACAACCCCCTCAATCGCCCGGCCATCCACTTGCGTCTTCGCGCCCCGCAGGGATTCCAGCGCTTTGAGCGGACGCTGCACCAACCGATATTCGCCGTTCGGCAACAACGCCAGCGACAACTCGCGAGGAATGGATTGATACCCTCGGCCCCATGTCGTCGGCACCTCGTTTGCATATTCCCAATTTCCCATCCACCCAAGCCACACCACCGGCCCGCCCGCCCCGTCAAAATCGCGAAACATGCGCGGCGCATAAAAATCGCTGCCCCAATCGGCCCAGCGCGCCCCATCGCGGCTCCCGCTCATCGGCTGATCCGATTGCATGATGTGGTCCACGAGAATGTGGCCCCAGTCATTCGTCTGCTTGTCGAGAATTTGAATCTGAACCTCGCGCCCCTGAAGATCGCTCACATCCCAGTGATCCCACTCCATCGCCTCGGAGGCATGCCCCGTCGCGGTCCGCACAACTTTTCGGTCCAGAATCAAATTGAGGCACGTCTCCCCGGCAAAATCCCCGCCGCCAATCAGAAAATTGATAAACGGACGCGAAATCGTGAACGGCTTTGACCTCATCTGGCCCGTGGCCGCGTCGCCGCCATGAAACGAGCTGCTATAGCCCTGTCCCTCGAAACCCGTAACCTGCTGCTGGCCGGGCAGCGCCCCCCGCGCCGGCGCATAGCCGAACGCCGTGCCCCCCATGAGCCAATCGCGCGCGCTCCCGCTCTCGAAATCAAACAGCACCTCGCCCTCGGGCATGCCCGCGCTATCGGCGAGATTCTGCATCGCCGCGTCGCGAACAAAGCGCTTGCCGTCAAAATCTCCAACGAAGTATTGGACACGGTTCGGGCTCACGCTGCAAATCAGCGCCCATTTCTTCCCGCTCTCCGAACCCTCCACCGGCAGCTCAAATAGATTCGGCACCTCCCACACCCCGGCCCGCGACCCCGCCGGGCCGAATTCGCTCATCGGCTTCCACTCGCGCAAATTTTCCGAGGAATAGAACTGAAACTTGTGGTCGTCGGGCAACGCAACCGCCATGACCCAGCGCCGCGTCGGCGCGTGCCAGAAAACGTCCGGATCGCGAAACGACTTGCTCTTCACATCCAGCACCGGATTCTGCGGAAAATACCGAAACGTCACATAATCGCGGCTCGCGGAAATCCGCTGATCCTGAAATCCACTCGCCCGTTGATGCGCCGTGTAGATCGCAACCATCGCGGGGTCCGACTCCGTGTTCCATCCCGTCGTGTTCGGACGATCCACCACCACCGATCCGCTGTAGTAATCGAACGATCCGTCGTCCCCTTTCATCGGATGTTCCAGTTGCGTCCAATGAACGAGATTCGAGGACACCGCATGGCCCCACCAGAACAGATGATACAGTCCACGGAAGCGGAGACAGCCATCCGGATCGCCCATCCAACCTTCTTTGGGTGAAAAGTGATAAAGCGGGCGATAGGGTTCGTCGTAAAGCGTCGCGGATTTGGCCGTCATGGCGAGGAGGAACACAATCGTGGAAACCAGCGCTTTCATCTCTCCGCCGGAACCCGAATCTCGCGAACGATGGCGGAACAAACCTTCGGCGGCGCGCCCGTTAATCTCAGCGACACCTGTCGCGAGAACGATGTTGGAAATTGCTGAGCCGTCATAACCGTTTCCCCGTTCTGCGCAAACGCTTCCATCGAGGTCGCGTCCACCAGAAGATGAAGGATGAGCGCGCCGTTTTCAATGCGCAAAGGCGCTTCATGAAGCAGCGAAAAGCGCGGATCAAAATGAATCGGCCCCGAGCGCGACCGATCCAAAAATATCGCGCCGCGCGCCACAGGACAAACGAGCCGGGTCCATTCGCCCGGCCCCGACCGCGCCTCGATCGTGAAGGTCGAGTTGGGCGCAACATCCGCAAAGCGAAGCTCGACTTCAAAGCTGGGGGCCAACGCTCCCGCCCCATCAAGCGCCTCCGCCACCTGCGCGAAATCACCCTGCGCGGCGACAACCTCCCTCGCCGCAAACGCCCGCAATTCTCGAACCGGCGCCTGGAGCAATCGAAGGCCGCCGGACGTCGTCCCCAACGACAACTCGCGTGGAACGCTCATCGCGCCGCGCCACGGCGATGTCGGGATTTTATTCCCGTAGTTCCAGTTGTTCATCCATCCGATCGCAAGCCGCCGTCCATCCGATGCCGGAATATCCGACCACGTCACGGCCGCGTAAAAATCGGGGCCGTAATCCATCCAAAGCTCCTCGTCGTTCTCGGCCACAAAGCGCGCGCCATCAAACTCGCCGACAAAATACTGGCACCCCGACCCCCCCGCCGGCGCGCCGGGATTCACATTCAGCAACATGACCCACTTCGTCCGCGCCGCGTCGCCATCCACATTCAGCGGAAACAAATCCGGACACTCCCAAATGCCCTCCGTGGATCCGGCAGGCCCAAAATCGCTCTCGTGCCTCCACGTCTTCAAATCGGCGGAGGAATAAATAGAGAGCCTCCGTTTCACCGCCAGCGTCACGACCATGATCCACCGGCTTGCCGGCTCGTGCCAAAACACTTTCGGATCGCGAAAATCGGGATCGCCAATATCCAGCACCGGATTCCCCGAAAACTTCGTCCACGTCCGCCCTCGGTCATTGCTAAACGCGAGATGCTGATTCTGCAGCGGCCGGTCGGTGTAGTGCGCCGTGTAAATCGCGACCAGCGGAGGATGCCCACCAGTTCCAAACCCGCTCGAATTCTTCCAATCCACCACCGCGCTGCCGGAATAAATCATCGTATTGTTTTCTTCGCTGAGCGCGATGGGCAGATGCTCCCACCGGATGAGATCACGACTGACCGCATGTCCCCAGTGCATGTGCCCCCACGTGTCGCCGTGCGGGTTGTACTGATAGAACAGATGATACTCGCCCTCAAAATAGACGAGGCCGTTCGGGTCGTTGATCCAGTTTCGCTCGGGCGTGAAATGGAACTGAGGTCTCATGCCATTAGATCGAACCGGGCGACCATTTGCGCGCCCGTGAGGTGTCACTCTACCGATTCCGCCGGGACCTTCACACTAAAATCCAACACCCGCGCAGCGCCGCCGGCAACATTCAGCCCCAGTCCGCCTTTTGAAAAATTGTAGGCACGGCAGCTAAATGCGTACGCATCGTTCACAAAGGTTTCGATGATCGTGCCCTGCACAAACGCCTGAACTTTGATCGGCTTCGATGTGTCAATCACGCAACGGCGCGGGAAGCTGAAGCCCGGGCCGCTGATTTCTGCCTCGCCCATTTTCGGGCGGACGGCCAACCGATAACCATCGCCCGATTCCGCTTGCTCTCTGAACACAAGAATCAGTTCGGCGCCTTCATCCAACTGCGCCTCCATCGTCATCATATAATTATCCGGCACGTCGAAACGCTGTTGCGACCCAAGAATTTCTGATGCGCCGACAAGCGCGCCGTCTTCGTATTCCCACTTCGGCGCGGGACTGATGGCGGGTTTGCCCGACAAGTCCAAAACCGTCTTGCTGAAAACGGCGGTCACTTCATCCGCCGGCTTCGCATACAAATCGCCACCCGGCCCCGCATACAACTCGCGCGGCAGACATTGATCCGGCCCGCCCCACTCCATCGCGCCGCCGTCGCGCTCGCCCGCGAGATCGCGAAACCATCCGGTCCAGATGTGCCGCCGCCCATCAAACATCCGCTTGCCGGCATAGATAAATGGCGTGTCCAGATACGCATTCAGCGGCGGCAAATACGGACCGCGCGCCGACTCCGCATAGCTGTAGCGGAACCCGCCGAGCAAATAGTGTTGGTCGCCGATCTGGAAATAATCCGGACACTCCTGGCCGGTCAGATTTGCGATCGGCGGCTGCGCCGTCCAATCGGTCAAGTTCGTGGACGTGTAAACGCCGAACACGGTCCCGCCACTCTTCGCATCCTGCGCATAGATCAACAACCAGAAGGATTTGTCCTCTTCATTCCAAAACACATAGGGATCCCGGAAATCGCGGTCGTGCGAAGTCTTGTAGTACACCCCATCCGGCTCGGCCACAGCAGCGGGTTGTTTGACCCACGTGACCAAGTCGGTGCTCGTCGCCAGACCCACCACTTCGCGGCCGCGCGGATTGCGCGGATTCCAACCCGTGAAGAACGCATAAAACACTCCATCGTGTTCGATCACGCTGCCGGTGCCGATATTTTCACCGCACGGTCCCATCGGATCGCCGTCCGGCTCAATCGCCGTCGGCAGATCAGTCCAATGCACAAGATCTTTTGAAACGATATGCGCCCACGGCATTTTCGCCATCGCGCGGATGTAAAAGACGTGATACTCGCCGTTCCAATAAAACGGAATCGTGTCGCCCATCTTCCCGACCGGCGGGCTGTAATGAATCGGTGATTTGTACGGCTCCGCAGCTTCAGGCGCGCGCGGGTGCGAGGTCACTTTCTCTTTGCGAAAAATCTGCGCCAATTCCTCATCCGAAAGCGCGCGATTCCAAAGCGCGGCTTCTTGCAGATCGCCCGTGAACGCGGCGACGACTTTGTCGTTATCCGTCTGCGCGCCGATGAGCAATGGCTCATCGTTCTGCGTCAAATTTCCCTTCCAGCGCACGCGGTCCATCACCACGCCGTCGCACATCAACTCCACCCGCTCGCCGTCATAGCGCGCCACAAGATCGTGCCAGGCCTCCGGTCTGATTTCCGACACCGGGAAACCCAACATCACGAAGCCGGCATCCGTGTGAACCTCGAACCCGATATCCGGCCCCTGCGTGCGGTCCAAATCCGCGCTGAACAAATTGAAATTGATGATCTCGTGCCGCCCGCGCTTGGCCATCAATCCGTGCATCCACTGTCCAAACGGATCGCGGACGCGCAAATACACCGTCACGTGATCGCCCGTCAGATTCAGACCACGGCCCGCGTCAAAATAGCCCCCTGCAATTCGCGCAACCTCGGAACCCTCGCGCGCGCCATCGCCCTCCGCCGTCACTCCGGTTTGGATGTTCCCAACCTGCCGAAGGGGAAACGCCGCTCCCGCCCCGCCATCGCCGAGCTGCCAGTGCGCGAAGGCGCCCTCCATCAACGCCGACCGCGTCTCTTCACTCGCCTCAAGCGCAAAGGCGGAAAACGCAAGCGCGGCGACCAGGGCGAGCGATGCGGCGGCATGTGTGCGGGGTCGTATCATGTCTATTTCTCCGGTGTGATGGCATCGCGCAGCGCGTCTCCCAGAAAGTTGAACGACACCACGGTCAACAGGACCGGAATCGCCGGGAGGAGCAGCCACGGAAATTGAACGATCACGCGAACGTGCTGCGCCTCTTCGAGCAACACGCCCCAACTGGTCATCGGCGGGCGAATGCCCAGGCCCAAAAAGCTCAACGCGGTCTCGCCGAGAATTGTGCCGGGAATCGCCAGCGTCGCGATGACAATGAGGTAACCGTAGCAGGCGGGAATCAAGTGCCGCACGATAATATAACCCCGCGACGCGCCGAACGACGCGGCCGCTTTGATGTAGTCCGCTTCGCGATAGGACAGCACCAATCCGCGAATCTGCCGAGCCCGGCCGCCCCATCCGATGATGGATAGAATCGTGATGATCCCGAAATAAACCTTCAACCCGCTCCAGTGCGGCGGAAACGCCGCGGCCAGCGCCATCCACAGCGGAATCCCGGGAAACGACATCAGCAATTCAATCGTGCGCTGAATCAGCGCATCAATCCACCCGCCGAAGAATCCCGAAATCGCGCCGATCAACGTCCCCAGCACCGTCGTGATGATGACGCCGATCAATCCAATGGTGAGCGAAATGCGACCGCCGTAAAAAATGCGCGAAAGCAAATCCCGGCCCAGCCGGTCCGTGCCCAACGGGAACCACTCCGTCCCGCTCACGCCGATGAGGTGAACATCCGTCTTGAACAGCCCGAGCAGTTTATACCGCTCGCCGCGCGCAAACAGGCGAATCGGATACCGCTTCGCCGTGTCGAACGTGTAGATGCGCTGAAGGCGGTCCTCGGAATAGGTCAGCACATAGTCATACACGAATGGCGCGTGAATTTTCCCCTCCGTGTCGAAAAGATGCGGCATTTGCGGCGGAACGTGCACGCGCTGATCGAACGACGTGTTGTAGTGGTGCATCGAAAGAAAGTCCGCAAAGAGCGCGGAAAGATACAACAGCGCCACGAGCACGCCCCCGGTAACGCCGAGTTTCGATTTCTTGAATCGCCGCCACGCCAGCTGCCCCTGCGTGAGATATCCGGCATCCCGCTCGTCGCTCTCGCGAACGGCGCTCAAATCCATCGCCACCTTCTCCCGAAGACCCGCCGCGTCAGTCATAGCGAATCCTCGGGTCAGCGATGGCCAGCGCGATGTCGGCGATCAGGTTTCCGATCAGCAACATCAAACTGAACATCAGGATGAGCGTTCCAGCCAGATACATGTCCTGCGTCTGCAGGCTCTCAAACAACAGCAATCCGGCCGTCGGCAGGTTCATGACAATCGAGATAATCGCCGAACCGGAGAGCAGCCCCGGCAGGCTCATGCCGAGAATGGAAATCAACGGATTGATCGCCATGCGCAGCGCATGTTTGGTGATGATTTTTCGCTCCGGCAAACCCTTTGCGCGAGCGGTCATCACATATGGCTTGCCCAGCGTTTCCAAAAGGCTCCCGCGCATGATGCGCATGAGACCCGCCGTCCCGTTGATCGCCACCACCGCCGCCGGAATGGGCAAATGCTTCAGAAGGTCCACGACTTTTCCCCAGCTCCACGGCGCAAAATAAAACTCCGGCGAAAACAGACCGAGAAACGCGTAGTCCAGCCAGACCAAGCCGCCGACCAGCAAAAACAGCGCGAGCAGGAACTCGGGAATGGACATGCCTATGAAGCTGATCGCGCTCACCACATTGTCCTGCCACTTGTATTTTTTCACCGCCGCCAGACATCCGAGCGGAATCGCGATGACGTACACCAGCGCGAGGCTCGTCGTCGAAATCAAAACGGTGAATCCGATGTAGCTCCAAATGACCTGATTGACTTCCTTGTCATACGCAAACGACTCGCCGAAATCGCCGCGGGTGACGATGCCTTTGATCCACAGCAGATATTGAACGGTCGGTGGCTTATCCAATCCATACCGTTGCCGGAGATGCTCGACCTGCACCATCGCCGCCGCGTCACTTCCGCTCTCCTGCTGAAGCGAAACCAGTTTCTGTTCCAGAAAGCTGCCCGGCGGAAGCTGGATGATCACGAAGGCGATGATCGAGATCGCGAAGAGCATCGGGATGAAGATCAGAAGCCGGCGGAGAATGTACGTCAGCATCGCCTACTCCTCCCCCTCGTAGAGATATTCCGGAGCGTAATAGAACTGCTCCGGAAATTTCGAGCCCGGCTGGCACAACGCATACGGCCCGAGAATCCCTGTCTCCGGCACATTCCTCATATAATTCTTCGTCACCACGAGCGTCTTCTGCCGCCCCGTGGTTCCAAACATCAGCGGCCCCTCCTCCATCACAATCTCGATCGCATCCAGCACACGATTGTGCCGCTTCTCGATGTCCGGTTCGCGTTTGCACTGCTCGTAAATATCGAGCAGCTTCTTCATGAAACCGGACGGCGGCTCCCCCTCTTTTCCGCCCGTCGAATACCACCGACCCGTGAGCGGATGCCACGTGTTCGCAAACGTCGGAAACACGTAGCCGGGGAAAGTGAACAAATCCATTTCCGAATTGTGCTGCATGTAAAAATCGTATTTGCCCTTGATGATCCGCGCCCAAAGATCAATCCCCGTCGCGCGCTTCGCCATCGTGCGCACCCCCACCTTTTTCCAATCTTCTTCAATCAGCGCCGCTTCTTCCGCGGCGTACGGAACACCTTCGTACTCGAGCATTACTTCAAACGGTTTGCCCTCATACATGCGGAACCCCTCCGCATCGCGTTCCTTCAATCCCGCGGCATCGAGATATTGCGAGGCCGCGTTCGTGTCGAATTGCGACCATTCCGTGATCCAGCGCTTGAGCACCTGCTGCCCGCGCGGCGAATGAAAATGCCACGACTCATCCGTGATCGCCGCCGCTTGCGGACGGCTCAATCCATTCCAAACCACCTGGTTGATTCGCTCGCGATTGATCGCCACGGCCAAGCCGCGCCGGAAATCTTTGCTCGCGAAAAGTTTTCTCCGCTCGGGATCAATCTGCTGCATGTTCGGGAACACGCCCAGCCAGGCCGCCGTCCCCTCTTCCCACGTGCGAATCCCGTAGTGCCCCCGCTTCGCGAAACGTTTGAGCAACGAGTAGTCGTTAAAGTTAATGCCGCGAAACTGCGCGTCGAGTTTTCCCGAAATCGTGTACAGCACCCCGGACTCCGGACTCTGCACCCGAATCGTCTCGATGCGATCAATATACGGGAGCTGTCGCCCCTCCGTATCCACGACATAATAATACGGATTGCGCTCATAGACCGCGCGGTCGGTCGTGTCCGAAATATAAATCAATCGCCACGGCCCGAGCGTCGGGCGGTCCGGATTGAACGCGACATTGTTCTTCCGGTTGAACTCGGTGAAATCCTTGTATTTGCCGTTGAAATCCGGATGGAAATTCTTCAGGTACTTCGAAGGCAGCAACACCGACTCGGGCGTCCAGAACCCCTGCGCCAACGCCAGCGGCAGAAAATAGAACGCCGTCGGATACGTGAACACAATCGTGTGATCGTCCGGCGCTTCAACGGTCATCAACTTGCCATCGGCATAGGCCCACTCCGGCGGACGCATCCCGATTCGTTCATCGTGACACAACTTCCACCAGAACAGAATATCGCCCGATGTGAACGGATCGCCGTTCGACCAACGCAACCCCGCGCGCAAATGAAACGTCACCACGCGCCCGTCTTCCGAATATTCCCACGCCTCGGCCACGCCCGGCATGATGCCGTCCGCCGCCGGAGTCCAACGGGTGAGCGGATAGTAGTTATTCAGCAACCGCATGATCACAAAATCCGGATTGATCTCATACATCCGCCACGTGCCGCCGTAGTAGCCGAGCGAATCCACCATCGGCGCGACCAGCGGCTTCGCGGGGAGCCGGCTCTCCAACGCATCCAACTCGCCGCGCTTCACGCGCTCGGCAAGCATCGGCGCTTCCTTCATCGCAAAATTCTGCTCCCTCGGGAATTGCCGGTATTCCATCGCCGGTTCCGCCAGATCCGCCGCGCGCGCAGCCCCGCAGAACATCGCGCCGGCGAGCGCCGTCACGCCCATCAACTGTCGCGCACGGCTCATGTTCCCGCGCCTCCCTTCAAATTCAGCTCTTCACTGAAATGGCACGCCGCAAAATGACCTTTGCGAATCTCGCGCAACACGGGGCGCTCTGCCCGGCAACGCTCTCGCGCAAACGGGCAGCGCGGATGGAACCGGCAACCCTGCGGCGGAGACGCCGGATTCGGCAAATCGCCTTGAATAACTTTCTTTTCGCCCACGCGCTGGCCGGGATGCGTCGCCGGAATCGCGCGCAACAAACTCGCCGTGTAGGGATGCAGCGGCGTTTCATACACCGCCTTCGCCGGACCGATCTCCACAACCGCTCCGAGATACATCACCGCGATCCGGTCGCTGAGATACTTCACGACGTTCAGGTTGTGGGCGATGAAGAGATACGTCAGCTTGAACTGCTCGCGCAGACCGTTCAGCAGATTCAAAATTTGTGACTGAACGGAAACGTCCAGCGCGGAGACCGGTTCATCCGCGATGATCAGCTTCGGACGCAACGCCAGCGCCCGCGCGATGCCGATGCGCTGACGCTGTCCGCCGGAAAACGATCCCGGATACCGCCGCGCGTGATACGGATTCAACCCCACCGCCTTGAGCAATTCCGCCACCCTGTCCATCCGCTCGCGCTTGTTGCCGACGCCGTGAATTTTCAACGGTTCGGCAATGATATCGCCCACGGACATTCGCGGGCTCATCGAGGACGCGGGATTTTGAAATACGATCTGCACATGGCGCCGCGCTTCGCGCAAATCGTGCCGCTCAATTTTTGTAATATCCTTCAACTCCCCATTGAGCCGCAGCTCAACGGTCCCGGCGGTCGGCTCCGTCAATCGCAGCAGCGCCTGAATCAACGTCGTCTTGCCGCACCCGCTCTCGCCGACGAGACCGAGGGTTTCGCCCTCGAATAATTCGAGGTCCACGCCGTCCACGGCGCGAACATGTCCGACCGTGCGACGGAAAATTCCACGCTTGATCGGGAACCACTTCTGAAGCCCCTTGGCCCGAAGGATGACGTCGCGGTCTGCCGGTGTCGCGGGCGTCGTCATTGTTCCGCCCTCCGCGACTCGGCCGCTTCCTCTTCTTCGGCGCGTTGATAAAGCCAGCAGGCGGCTTCATGACCCGGTGCGACAGGCTTCAACCGCGGATTGCGAACACAGATTTTCATTTCCTCCGGGCACCGTCCGCGAAACGGACATCCCTGAGGCACATGCAAATGGTCAGGCACGGATCCTGGAATACTCGGAAGCGGCACGTCGCGATCGAGGTCGGGCCGCGGCACACTCGCAAACAGCCCGCGCGTGTAGGGATGTTTCGGATGATCGAACACGTCGCGCACCGGCCCCTTTTCGACGATCTGGCCGAGATACATCACGACCACTTCATCCGCCATTTCCGCCACCACGCCCATGTCGTGCGTAATGAGCAGAATGGAGGTGCCATACGTGCGTTGGGTTTTCTTCAGCACCTCCAACACCTGCGCCTGGATCGTCACATCGAGCGCCGTCGTCGGCTCGTCGGCAATCAGCAAACGCGGATTGCACGAAAGCGCCATCGCGATCATCACGCGCTGGCACATACCGCCGGACATTTGATGCGGATAGTCATCCACTCGCAGCTGCGCGGCCGGCACGCCGACCTCGTCGAGCAGACCGATCGCAATCTTTCGCGCCTCTTCCGGGGCGACATCCCGATGCAGACAGATGGCCTCGATCATTTGATCGCCGATCGTGTAGGCCGGCGTGAGCGAATTCATCGGGTCCTGAAAAATCATCGCGACTTCTTTCCAGCGAATGGACCGCATCGCGTCGCTGTTCGACTCCAAATTCAGAATGTTGATCGTGGCATCGTCGCGGCGCAGCAGGATTTCACCGCGATCCAATTTCCCCGGCGCATCAATGAAATTCATGATTGCGCGACCGGTCACGCTCTTCCCGCAACCGCTCTCGCCCAACAGCGCGACCGTCTTTCCTGCGGGCACGGTGAAGTTGACGCTTCGCACGGCCGGGACCACGCCGTCATCGGTGTGAAACGCGATGGTCAGGTCGCGAACTTGCAACAAACTATCCGTGCTGTTGGTCATCGTCGAAGTTGCTCGCCGGCCCGGTTCGCGGGCGCTTATTTGTACTGGGCAAGCATGGGACCGTATTCCGTATGCGTCTTTCCGTCATGCGGTCCCCGCGGCGTGTCCCACTCACAGTTGGGCGTCGCCGTTTCTCCCAGCTTCTTCAATTCAACATGGCCGTCCGCATAACCCGCCGTCATGCGAGAGGAATGCCAGTAGCCGTAAACGCCATAACCATCGGCCCAGACCCACCCCCAACTTCCCATGTTCATGTCGGGCCAGTAGTCGCGCGTTTCAAAAATTTCGAGCTGCCTGGCCGGCGAAGGAATCACCGCCATCCGGCGCGACACCATGTCGTTGCCATAGACTTCGCTGACCTGCGCATAATTGGCGGGCATGTCGCTCTTCGCCGTGCCGAAGCCCGCGTGCATCTCAACTTCCGAGTGCTTCACATCCGCGCCGGGACACGCGAAGATGTTCGTGCCCGTGCCGTATTTCACCGCGAGGTACCACCGCCAGGTGCAGCGCCCGCTCGGATCCTCCGGCCACCGCGGGCGGTTGGGAATCAAGTTCCCGTAGTTGTCGCTCGCATAAAGAATTCGCGCCGCGAGAATCTGCCGCGCCTGGCTGACGCACTTGGCGGCCTTGCCCTTGCTCATCGCGCCGGAAATCGCCGGCATGAGCAACGCAGCCAGCACCGCGATGATCGCAATCACCGCGAGCAGTTCGATCAGCGTGAACGCCTCGCTGTTTCGCCGGGCAAACTTCACGGCTGGCCTCCCGCCGGCCATTCGCCCCGCAGTTGGAAACCGTTGAAATTTCCGTCGCGGCTTTTTCCCGCGCCCGTGTAGCTGATCGTAATCGCGCCGGCCACCGCTTCGACATCGTTGTAAATAACGTAGTCGCCACCCGCGGTCAGATCGTGCGGGGCGTTTGGCGAACCGGTCGTCGTCTTCATCACCCCCGCTACCGCAAACGTGGTCTGGTGCGTGTCCTGATCGCCCGCGCCGTAAAGGCAGAGCGTGTACTTTGCGCCGGGCACGAGATGTTCGATCACGACTTCATTCGTGCCGCCGCCGGGCGCGATGAGATACTCGCTCATCAGCGCCTTCGCATTGTTCGCCACATGGTCATACGCCCACGAGTTGGAGGGGTTCACCGCGAACGTGGTCCCGAGCGGCGTCCCGCGATAAACCGCCACGGTGACGGGGGTCTTGATCCCTTCGGAATCCGCCAACGGCTCGGAGACAAACGCTGGCGTGAAATGAAAATTCCCGCCCGATCCCCAGTCCGACGAATAGCCCTCCACCGGCGGCGAGACCGCGTTCCACACATCGTGACCCGGATCGGCCATCGCGCCCTGCCCCGAATAAAGCGTCGAAAACTCGTCGCCGCTCGGACCAGGCTGAAAGTCCGCATTGATGACGCCGCCGCGCGAAAACGACAAGACCGCCAGCAAAACCATGCCGGCAAAAACATATTTCATCCGCGCCCTCCACCGGCCGGAACGGCCACTTGATATGCTTTCGAAAATTCGTCCTCGCCGCTCACCCCCAGAGTCTCCGGCGCAACGACGCCCTGGCGCATGATCGCCAAGCGAACCAGCTTTTTGTCGAAGTACTTCTTCGGCAGCCCTGCGCTGATCGCGATCACATAAATGGGCGTCCGCGCATCCGCCAGTTCCTTATCGAGAAAATCGCCAAGCCCGACAAACGAAACGAACGCGCCCGCCGACGGATATTTCCGGCAGAGATCGCTGTAGAGGCTCGCCGTCAGCAGGCCGTCCAACGGGCCCACATCCTTCAAACGGATCGCCTCTTCCGCCTCAATCTTGACGCCCCGGCTCTTGGCCGTTTCTTTGAACGCGCGATACTGGGCTTCCACCAGCGGCATGTTGAAATCAGCCTCCGGCTTCACGATCACCACGGGCGTTTGACCCAGCCGGCTGGCCGCCTCACTCGCAAACACCCGGCCCACGGCCGCGTGAAGGCTCTTGTCAAGGGGCGGCCTCGAAGGGCGCGCCCCGCGAATCACGCCCACCACACCCAGCGCAAGCACAACGAGCAGCGCTGCGAGTTTCAGGCCGGACGAGTTCATGCGCGCAACTTGCGCCGCGCGCCGAAAAGAAATGCGAGGCCACCCACGCCCAACATCAACGCGGAGGTCGGCTCAGGCACCACCTCGAGGTTCGCGACGTCCGTCGCATTCAACGGCGCGTCGAACAATTTGACATCGTCCGCCCAAGTGTTCGCCGCGAAGTTCACGTAGCTGCCGTTGTAGTCCACCGTGCCCAATGAAAGACCGGCGCCGTGCGTCGTCAGACCCGAATCGCCGGACCCGCTGTATTCGACCGCGCTCAGGTCATCCACCATGTCGCGCACAAACAAACTGAGCGCGCCACTGCTGGCGTCGTATCCGCCCGCGACATGCAACCAGTGGCCCGACTGGCCGCCACCGACCGCCATCACTTCGTCGGAACTCACCGCCGCAAAACCTTCGGCGCCAACGCCGCCCGATCCGCGAACAATAAATTCCAACTTCAGCGCACCTGCGCCGCCCACCGCGCGCACCGTCCAGTTCCAATAATCGAAGCCGCGCGTCGAAATGGATCCGCCCGTCGCCTCCGATGTCATGAAATAGTCGCCTTCGTTCACATATTCCGGATTGATGAAGAAGGAGAACCCGAAGCTGTTGCCCGATTGGGGATCGGACTGCGAGCTGATTCGAGTCGAAGTTCCACCCGAATACTGGAGATGCGCCGCATTGCCGTTAAAGCCCGCGCCCGTGCCCGCCGTGTCCGTCCCGACATCCTGCACAAGCGATCCGCCGTTCGGCCCGCTGTTCGCATAAGGCGACGCCGCTTCATCCATGCTCCAGGACGAAATCAACGTGGCCTGCGCCGTTGCCGCCAGCGCCAGCGAGGCCCCAACGACCGCGGTAATGGTGCATAACTTTTTCATGCTCTAACCCTCCCTCTCCTTTGTTTATTGCTGAAACACCCGATACGCCTTGCTTGTCGAAAAACCCGTCGGATCAAACGCCGCCATCGGCGCGCCGTTGCCCTGATAGATGACCGGCGTCGTCACCCAATCGCCCGACATGAGATTGGTCGTGGACTGCAACCGATAGACGGCATTGCTCTCGCTCAAGAACGTCAAACCCATCACGCCCGAAATGGACGCCGCATGAATGGCCACCGGCTCCGCCTCAATCAATTGGAACCCGCAGATATTGCCGTCGTAACTCTCCCCGTTATTCCGATACTGAATGCTGATGAACCCCGTCGGCCCGGCATTCACACCCTCGAAAATCACGTAATCCTGGCCTTCCGTCAGATTATGCGCGCCGCCCGGTACGCCGGCCGTCGCCTTGATCGCGGAATTGACCATGAACTCCGCGCCCGCGCCGTTGTCCGCCGCGCCATAGAGATAAAGCGTGTACAACCCATACGGCGTCAGCCCGGTGATATTGACGGCATTGTAATTGACCCCGCCGGTTCCAAGATAGTCGCGCATCAAACTCTTCGCATCGTCCGCCACATTCACATCGTTGCCATTCGCCGGATCGAGCGCAAACGCAAAGCCCGGAACGCCGCGAAAAACTTCCACGTTCACCGTCGAAACCGTCCCCGACGATGTCATCAACGAATTAACGACAAAAGGATCCGAAGAAAAATTTAAAACACCGCCGGATCCAAAATTCGTAAACGAACCATCCGTGTCCGGTGCAACGGGATTCCACAGGTCATTGCCCGGATCAGGATAGGCGCCCTGCCCCACATAATTCACCGAATACGCATCGCCGAGAGGCCCCGGCTGAAAATCCACGTTGATGACCTGCCCCGCAAACGCCACCGCGCCGCTCAACCATGCCCCAACCGTCAATACGCGCCATTTCGTCTTCACGTGTCTCCTCCACATATTAAAACCAACGCCGCGCAACTGACTGCGCGCACAGTTTAAGCCTATTCCTTTGTTCTGACAACCGACATTCATATCCAAATATTTATTACAACTTTCTTTTACACTTGTAACTCTTTAATCAACCCATTGTCAACATTATTTAACACTTTTTTATGACAACCTCCAATCGTTGGAAAATTGAACGAAATTTCACGGAATTCAGGCGCATTCTGCAAATTTATTGAGATTTGAAAATTTATCGCCCGCATGGTTTCTCCCGCCGAAGCCCGCAGAAAAATCATTCACACATTGACATTTTGATAAAAAAAGATTTACATCTAAAAATGATTCGGGTATGGACCTGATCGCGATGATAAATCGGCTGCTCATCCAATCCATCAAGGCGCTCGCCGCGATCATGGCGCTGGCGACGCCCTCCCTCTCTCAGGCGACCGCTTTGAAGGCCTACTGGCCGCTCGATGAAGCGGCCCCACCCTTCAGCGACGCGGGGCCGAATTCCATCCAGCTCTCTCAAGATGTTTTGACGACGCCCGCCCTTGCGCTCGATGGAATCGAAGGCAACGGGACCCTGTTGCATCTGGACAGTCCGCCCACGACGACTCGCCTCTATGCCAACGGCGCTGCGATTCAACAGGATAGTTTTGGCTTTTCGTTCTGGATCAAACCCGTGAGCATCAATCCGTTCGACACGCTGCTCGCAAAAGAAATGACCCCAACCAACGGCATTCCAAATGACGAGCGAATGGCCTGGCAGGTCCACGTTCTGAACAACAACGGGTCCGGCAAGGCTGCGATCGAACTGGTGGTGCGCGGCGACCGTCGAAGCGCAGGGAATTTTTTCGGCGCGGTTTCCTCCTCCGCCGCCGTTCCGCTCGGCGTCAATTCAACGGACTGGATTCACGTGGCCGGCAGCTATAGCGCGCAATCGGGCCGGCTTGCGATTTATGTCAACGGCGTTGAAAGCGTCGCGCAAGGCGCGCCCGGCGCCCACAATTCCGACGGGAACCCTCTCGCGATCGGCTCGGCGAAGAACGGCGGCAATATCGTCGCTTATGGCGCAGCGGCGATCATCGAGGATATCCAAATCTACAACGGCAGCCTTTACGATGTGGACGCCACTTTCCTCATGAACAATCCCGGCGCGCCACTCGACCCCGATATGGAGGTAACGGCGGAAGCCGTCGCGACCCCCACCGGCGAAGTCACGCTTCGATTCCCCGCCACCGCCGGCGCGAGCTATTTCGTGCAGGCCTCCACCTCGCTGGCTTCATTCACGCAAGTCGCCATGCAGGAAAACACCGTCAACCTCGTGCACGACTTCGCCACAGCCGGCCCGTGGTCCGTCGTCGGCCGCGACGGCAACTCCATCTTGCTCCGCTGGGCGGGCGGCGATGCAACCCGCTTGTTCGCCAACAATCCGTTGCTCCAAACCGATAGCTTCGGCTTCTCCTTCTGGATCAGCCCCTCGAACCTCAATCCCTGGGACAACCTCATCGCGAAAGAAATGGCCTTCGACAATTCGGCGCCCGGCTGGAGCCGCATCGCGTGGCAGCTCCATCTGCTCAACAGCAACGCCTTCGGCCGCGCGGCGCTGGAGTTGGTCGTGCGCGGCGATCGCCGCTCGGTCACCAATTTCTACGGCTTTGCGCAATCCACCGTCACGCTCCCCCTCTACTCCAACACGCCGGAATGGTTTCACGTCGCCGGCGGCTACGATGCGGCGACCGGCGAAATACGTCTTTTCGTGAACGGCAATGAAACCTCAACCATGGGCGTCGCCGGCGCGCACAACTCCGACGGCAGCCCGCTGGCCGTCGGCAGTGTTCGGAATGGAAACGACTTCGTCCAATTCGCAGCCATATCGCGAATGGACGACATCCAAATCTACGACCGCCCGCCGACCGCTGCGCAGGTCGAATGGCTGCGCAAATGGCCGGGCCAAACGCTGCCGTATGCCCCGAAACTCGTGGCGCGCTGGCGCGTCAACGAAGCGACCCCTCCCTATCTCGACTCCGCCCAAGGCGCAAACATCGGCGCCATCCAAATCCCCGCCTCCACGCTCCAATCCTACCTCGGCAACGAGGCCCTCTCGCGAGCTTTCTTCAGAATCATGGAGCAAACACAAAACACGGGGTTCAAAGCGTGCGACTAAAACTCCAATCCCGCATTGCGCTCCTCGCTCTGGCCGCGCTCGCCGGAAGCGCATCCGCATACGATCAGCAGTGGCGCCCCCAATATCACTTCGCCCGCGCGGGCGGCAGCGTCGGAGACCCCGCCGGATTCATCCGCTACCAAAACACCTATCACCTCTTCCTCTGGGACCAGATTCGCTCAACCGACCTCCTCCACTGGTGGGACGCCGGCTGGCCGCTAATGAACGTGCCGACCAATATCTCCCCGTGGAACGGAACCGTCGCCATAGACACCAACAACACCAGCGGCTACGGCTCTCCCGGACATCCGCCGATGATCGCGCTCTGGACCGCGATTGACGTCAACACCCTCGACGAAAACGTGGCCATGAGCTACGGCACGGATTTCCAACACCTGAACTACTACTCCAACAATCCCGTCGTGGATGGCGACATCCAAAGCTTCCGCGACCCCGACTTGATCTGGCACGAAGGCTCAAAAAAATGGGTCTTCACCATTGGCCGCTCCGGTGAAAGCAAAGTCGCCTTTCACTCCTCCACCAACCTCCGCGACTGGACCTGGACCAGCGACTTCGGTCCCCTCGGCGCCGTCGGATTTTGGGAAGTGCCCGGCCTCGTCGAACTTCCCGTGGATGGAAATCCGAACAACAAAAAATGGGTTCTTTACACCGGACGCGGCCCCGCGCAAGTTCAATACTTCGTCGGCGACTTTGACGGCGACAAATTCACGCTCGATCCGTCATGCGAAGCCTATCTCCGGCAAGGCAAAGGCCTCGATGGAATGGTCTTCGCCGACTTTGAAGCCACCACCTGGGGCGAAATCGGCTGGACAACGACAGGTTGGGGATTCGGCTCCGGTCCGACTTCTGCAGGACGCGCAAAAATCGGCGACCGTTGTGCAGGCGGGTTTGTCGGCCCCAGCGACGCCGTCAGCACGCTCTCCTCTCCAACTTTCACCATCACGAAGAACTGCATCAACTTCCTCATCGCGGGCGACGATCACGGCGGAAAGACCCGCATCGAACTCCTCGTCAACAACGCCGTCGTGCGCTCGTATGTCGGACGCGGCTTTGACCTCTTGAAATGGGGCGGATGGAACGTCAGCGAATTCAAAGGCCAACAAGCCTTCATCAAAATCTACGACGACGTCGGCGGCGAGCACGTTTTCGTGGATCAAATTATGTTCTCCGACATTCTGTTGAACTACGTCCGCGAACACGCCCTCTGGATGGACTATGGATGGGACTTCTACGCCGCGCGCGTCCTTCGCGATTACGACCACGTTGAACAATGCCCCATCTGGATGTCGTGGATGTGCAACTGGGACTATGCCACCAACGTCCCAGTCTCGTTCCTCTCCATCCCGCGCAACCTGCAACTCGTCTCATCGCCCAAAGGCTATGAAATTCAGCAACAGCCGATTCCCCAACTCAAACAACTGCGCGGCGCGCCGACGCGCCTCCATCCGCGCCAGATTCTTGGCGCCATTCCGCTCACTGAATTTCAACCCTCGACCAACGCCTACGAAATCGAAGCGGTCTTCAATCTTCCCTCCGCTTCGACGAACCTGCCCGTCTTCGGCCTCAACCTCTGCGTCGGCCCCACCAACAAAGTCGTCGTCGGCTTCAACACCAAAGACTCAAACGCCTACCTCGACCGCAGCCAATCCGGCCTCGTCTCCTTTCATCCCCATTTCCCCGGCACCGTCACCGCGCCGCTTGCCACCCCCGAAGGCTACGTCAAATTCCGCATCTTCGTGGACACCTCTTCCATCGAGATATTCCTCAACGACGGACGTGTCGCCCAATCCGCATTGATCTATCCCAACGCCACCGACCTGGGCATCGAACTCTTCTCCCACGAAGCGCCCGTCACACTTCGCTCCCTCACCGCATGGCCTCTCAGCAAGACCTACTGACCACGCGCGCGAAATTGACGTGGACGCTTCGGGCCAAATGCGCTATCCGTAATGAATTGGCGGTGGCCGTAGCTCAGCTGGCAGAGCATCAGGTTGTGGCCCTGAATGTCGCGGGTTCGAATCCCGTCGGTCACCCCATCCCCCCCCCCCCCCCCTCGCCAACACCACCGGCGCGCCATGAGCGGATGAGTTGATGGGCTGATAAGTTCATGCGTTGATCAGTTGATCGGGTCAGGAGTCCTGATAACGCAGCGGCCACTCGCCTTCATATCCCCCATCGCTGCACCTCTCACCTCTGCCCAAAATTATGTGTCCCTGCGCCGCTTCGTGGATTTATCCTTCGGGCATGAACGCGAAAAATCCCGATCTGAAGACCTCGGCGCAGCGCGTGATCGCGGACCTGCGAGAACTGGCCAAACTCACCTCCGATGAAAATGGCGCGCAGCGCGTCGCCTGGGGACCAGTCTTCCGCAAGACGCGCGCATGGTTCACCGAAAAGGTTCAAAATGAACTCGGCCTTGCCGTTCACATGGATTCAGCCGGAAATAATTGGGTGACCATTCCCGGCGCTTCTGACCATGCCGTTCTCGTCGCCGGCCACCTCGACTCCGTTCCGAACGGCGGCTGGCTGGATGGCTGCCTGGGCACGCTCTCCGCGCTCGAAGTTCTCCGGCGCTACGCCAAACGAACCGACAAACCCGTCACGCTGAAACTTGTGGATTGGGCTGATGAGGAAGGAGCGCGCTTCGGGCGCAGTCTCGTCGGGTCATCCGCGGCAGGCGGTTCGCTGAATATCGAAGACATCCGCAACCTCAAAGACCGGCAGGGCGTCACGCAGGCGGAGGCGCTTAAAGAGTGCGGCGTGGACATTGACAAAATGATGAACGCGCACAAGGAGTTGAAACAAATCAAGGCCCGAGCCTATCTCGAACTCCACATCGAGCAAGGACCGGTGCTCGAATCCATGAACAAACCGACCGGCGTCGTTCTCGGCACATTCGGCGTCGAGCGGCACATGGTCAAATTCACCGGGCAGGCCGCGCATTCCGGCTCCACGCCCATTCCCATGCGGCGCGACGCCTTTCTCGCGGCGGCTCAATTCGCGCTGGCGGTCCGCGAGATTGGTCTGAAGCACTCGAAGCCCGGCGCAAATGTCGTCTGCACCTGCGGCATTGTGAAAGTTGAACCGTGCATCGTCACCGCCGTGCCCGGCGTGTGTGAAATCTCGATTGATCAGCGCGCACTCGACGCGAATGTGCTCGCGGCGATGTATGCCGAGGCCCACGCCGCATCCGAAAAGGCCGCAACGGACAACAACGTCACGCTGGAATGGAAAAAACTTTGGACAATTGAACCTCGCCCCTTCGACAAAAACCTGCTGAAGTTGTGCGAAGAAGCGGTGCGCGAAGTCACCGGCGACGCGCCAAAACTTCCATCCGGCCCGCTGCACGACTCGGCCGAAATGGTCCCTCACATGCCGACCGTCATGATGTTCGCCTATTCCGCGCGCGGCCTCTCGCACTGCAAGGAGGAGGACACGCCCATCGAGCATTTGGACAAAACGCTGCAAGCGTTCATGCTCCTTGCAGACAAAACTATCGAGCACGTGTCGAAAGGGTGAAGCGCCCCCACGCTCACTCACCCGCGTCGAGCGCGAAGGTTTTATAAAAGACCGGATACTCAACGCGGCCAGCGCGCCCAAAGAACTCGAGACGCTCTACAGGGCGAATCCGGACGAATTCACCCGGGCATTCCCCGCGGCTCTTGCAGAACAACCCGACGCTCCAGTCCTGCGAGCCTGGAACGAACGCCTTTTCTTTCAAGAGCCGGATGAACCATCATCACCAACCGCATCCCGCTGGCGGGCGCGCGATATCTGGCTGACTCTGGCGCTCTCGTTGATCGCGGGACCCTGGCCAAGCTTCCGCACTTTTTCGCGCAGCTCGACGAAGACAGATTCTACGCCCGCACCATCGCCGGAATTGTCGCGGGCAGTCTGATCGCTAACTTCTGTTTTCAGCGGCAGCTCCGCGCCAAGTTTGTTATCACACTCAGCCTTCTCCTGCTCGGCGGCGTGCTGTATCTGAATCTCCTGCCGGATGCCCCCGACTCGCAAACCACTGATTTGGCCTGCCTGCGCCTGCCCCTTTTCTTCTGGTCACTCATCGCCGTGGCGTATCTGGCGGCCATGATGCTAAACCACAAAAGCCCGTTCACGGATCGGAACTTTCTCATCGCCTTCAACGCCCTTCTGCTCGTGGTGTTGGGATTGTGCGTCTTTTCCATTTCCGAACGCGGCTCGAAAACGACAGCGGGTGTGGCCGTCTATATGAATATCGCCCTGCTTTCCGTCACGCTGGTCATTGACCTGATCGCGCTCGCGGCCATCTTCTTCCGGCTCGCGTCCTACGGCTTCACCCCGAACCGATTTGCCGTGCTGGGCGCGAACCTCGTCGCATTCGGGCACCTGCTCGGCATCTTGTGGCATTAGAGGCTATCCCAGAACCTCTTTCCGAAGCTGGCCGAGATTGTTTTGCCGAGGGGCAAGGCGCGCTCGGAATTCCGCTCGCGTTGGGGTTCAAATAATTACCGGGGCGGACGGAGGGAAGGATGAAAAGACAAAAAAGAATTACGTCTTCTTCTTCAAAACGATGCGGGGCGCCTTCTTCGTCGTGATCTTCAGAACCGGCTTCCCGTGCGGTCCTGTTTCGCCCTGCGGCGTTGGGGCTGGCGCGCCCTTCGCGCCGGGCGAACCCTCGACGATCTGATGCAAAATGGTGCTGTAGCCTTTGCCCATTTCCATCTCGCCCCTGATCTCCTGCAACGCCGTGGTGGATCCACCGCCAGCGCCTTCAAAAACAAGATCCGTGGAGCCGACTCGAATCTGATCGCCGGGCTTCAGCGTGGCGACCTCAACTCGACGTCCGTTGACCATCGTGCCGTTTCGCGACTTCAAATCCTTGAGATAGTACTCGCCATCCCACAGCCGCAGGCCGCAATGAATTCGCGACACGCGCTCATCGAGCAGGATGATGTCCGAATCGGGATTCCGCCCAATCGTGATCGGTCGGTCGCCGAGTTCAAATTCGACCGGTGTGCCGTCTGGCTTGTTGTAACGCAATCGCATGGTCATCCCGTTCGAGTCCTATATCGCAATTCGCGGCCCGCGGCAAGTTAGAGTTGCCCCTTGGCCAGCAGCGCCCGGAAATATTCGATCGTCAGGCGCAAACCTCTGTCCAAATCCATGACCGGCGACCACCCCAACAATGACTTCGCCTTGGCGATGTTCGGTTGGCGGATTTTCGGGTCATCCACCGGCAACGGCTTGTGAACAATCTCAGACTTGCTTCCGCACAAGTCGCGAATCTTGTGGGCGAAATCGAGCACCGTCATTTCGAGCGGATTCCCGATGTTCACCGGTTCGTGATGATTGCTCATCATCAGGCGATAAATGCCCTCGATCAAATCGGAGCAATAGCAGAAACTACGCGTCTGCTTGCCATCGCCGAACACCGTGATCGGTTCGCCCTTGAGCGCTTCGGAAATAAACGCCGGGACCACGCGCCCGTCTTTCGGACGCATCCGCGGACCATAGGTGTTAAAAATGCGAACGATGCGGGTGTCCAAGCCGTGATAACGGTGATACGCCATCACCATCGCCTCGGCGAATCGCTTCGCTTCGTCATACACACCGCGCGGGCCAATGGGATTCACGTTGCCCCAATAGGTCTCCGGCTGCGGATGCACGAGCGGATCGCCATACACTTCCGACGTCGAGGCGAGCAGCAATCGCGCGCCCTTCGCGCGCGCGACGCCCAGCGCGCGATGCGTGCCGTGCGCGCCCACCTTCATGGTCTGAATCGGCAATTCAAGATAATCAATCGGACTCGCCGGCGACGCGAAGTGCCAGATAAAATTCACCGGACCCGGCAACTCGATGTAGTCCACGACATTGTGATGGATGAACTGAAAATCCGTGTTGCTCCGCAAATGCGCGATATTATCTAGGTTCCCCGTGATCAAATTATCCAACACAATCACGCGATGTCCCTTCGCGAGAAGATAATCGGACAAGTGCGATCCCAGAAAACCTGCGCCGCCGGTAATCACCGAAACGGGCTTTTCGCTTGAAGTCTCAGATGTAGCCATAAACATGAGACATAGCCAACACCCGGGCGGCTGTACAGATCAAAACCAACCGATGGCCCCGCGCGTTTCGCCGCGCCGCGTGCCCGATTCCATCCCCACCGCCCCGCCGATCTCGTCAATTTGTTTTTTGAGGGGTGACCCCACTCGGTGGAGGAGCGGGGGCCTCGCCAGTCAGCGCTTTGATCGCCGCCCACGTGTCCAGCATATCCGGCTCCGTGCGGCACTCGAACCGGAATTCCTCGTCGCTGGTGATGCGACGGCTCCCGTCGAAGTCTGAATAGCTGTAGGTCAGTTCGATGATATACTCGTCCGTAAAAATATAGTCATAGTCGCGCAAATAGGCGTTGGCCCGCTTCACGGATGTCCACGGTACGTTTCGGACAGACCACACCGTAGAAGTCACGGTCACCATTCTCCCGTCGCGGTATTGCGACTCCGTCTGATGGGTCGTGCGTTTAAAGCCAAACCCTTCTTCATCCACAGCAAAACTGCCGTAGTCGGTCATTCCACTGGCGGGTCGCGATTGGGACCGAATCACATTCACCGCGTCGCCCTTTGTGAGTTTACCGAATTGCGGGCTGCGTTCCGCGGCTGCGCCCGTGTAGGGCGTAACAGTCGAACAGGCCACACACATCAAGGCCGCAGCGCTACACACCATCCATTTCATGCTGAATTTCCTCCCTCGGGTCGAACTTTAGCCGACGTTGCGACATTTTCAAAAACCGTTTCGCGCAATCAAAGACCGATCTTATTTATTTGTTGCGTCAAATAAATGCTTGCGCCCGGTGTTTTCATGTGCGACACTCCAAGCATGAACTTGCCATCCTCATCGAAATCGCGCGCCCTGGACAAACACGACCTCGGGGCCGATCTCGATCCGCTCTTTGCGCCGCTGGGCCAGTTTTTAACCCATTACGACGTGCGCGCCGCGTCGTCGCCCTCTTCGCAGCAGCTCAAGCTCGCGCTGGAAGGCGCATCAGGCGCCATTTCCCGCTGGCAGGGTCTGCTCATAAACCAAGAGCCCACAACGGAGTCGCTCGCCTATCTTCAACACACGATTAAGTTTCTGCTCTGGTCGCGAGGCGGCGCGACGATGCACGTCGCCGCCCCCGAGTTCGCCATCCGACACATTCGGAATCTGCTCGCCCCCGGGGGAGCCTTGGAGTTCGACGCCGGACTGATGTCGCGCGCGTTCGAGCGGCCGTTTGAAGTGCGAAGTTGCGCCGCGAACGACCTTCCCCCGGAGACGGATGTGGGCCAGACGCTGGGCGGCCACATGAATGGGTGCCGAATCGGATTTGATTTGGGTGCGAGTGACTACAAGATCGCCGCCGTGCGAAATGGCGAGCCGGTCTTCAGCGCGGAATTTCCATGGCAGCCCGTGACCCAGCCGGATCCGGCCTACCATTATGAACAGATCAACGAAGGCTTGCGAAGGGCGGCGGCGCATCTGCCGCGGGTGGATGCGATCGGCGGAAGTTCAGCGGGCATTATTGTGGATAACAAGATCATGGTCGCATCGCTCTTTCGCGCAGTGCCGGCGGATGCGTTTGCGCAGCGCGTCAAGCCGCTCTTCCTCCGCCTGGAGGCGGAGTGGAAGGTCCCGTTCGCCGTTGCCAACGACGGAGATGTGACCGCGCTTGCGGGCGCTCTCTCGTTGAAGAGAAACGGCATTCTTGGCGTGGCTATGGGTTCCAGCGAAGCGGTCGGCTATCTCGACCCGCGCGGTCGCATTTTGGGTTGGCTCAACGAACTGGCCTTTGCGCCGGTGGATGCAAGAGCTGACGCGCCGAAAGACGAGTGGTCCGGCGCGCCGGGCGTCGGAGCGCAATACTTCTCCCAGCAGGCCGTGAACCGACTGCTCCCCGCCGCCGGAATTTCGCTGCCGGCGAACATGCTTTTGCCGGAACGTCTGGTTGCGGTGCAGCAAATGGTCGCGAGTGGCGACCGCCGCGCGGAGAAAATTTTTGAGACGATCGGCCGTTGCCTCGGCTACACCTTGCCGCTGTATCGCCGCTTCTACGACTTTAACGACGTGCTGGTCCTGGGCCGCGTGACGTCCGGACACGGCGGTGAAATCCTCATCGCGGCGGCGCACCGTATTCTGCAAGAATTGTACGGCGACGCGGGCGCCCCGTTTCGAGTGGTCGTGCCGGACGAAAAGTCGCGCCGCGTTGGACAAGCCGTTGCGGCCGCGAGCTTGCCTCCGCTCCGCAGCGGTTAAGAAGGAACAACCATGAAACTCTCCCAGCCCCACGCGCATATTTTCGTCCCGAACGGCCTTCCGATTGAGGAGGCCGCTGCGAGCATCACACACCTCGGCATCGGCGCACACCAGGATGACCTGGAAATCATGGCCTTTCACGGCATTCGCGAATGCTACGGAAGGAGCGATCGTCGGTTTGGCGGCATCACATGCACCGACGGCGCCGGCAGCGCCCGCGTCGGCGTGTATGCGGACCACAGCGACGACGAGATGAAGCTCATACGTCGTCACGAACAAGACGAGGCCGCCGCAGTGGGCGATTACGCATTCATGATCCAACTCGGCCACCCCAGCAGCATCGTGAAGTCTTCGACCGACCGCCGCCTGCGCGACGACCTCGCCGCCATTCTCGAACTCTCGAACCCGCGCGTGGTCTATACGCACAATCCAGCGGACAAGCACGACACCCACATCGGCGTCCTCGTCGCCGCGCTCGAAAGCCTCCGAGCCTTGCCGCCCAGCCGGCGTCCGGAAAATCTCTACGGCTGCGAAGTCTGGCGCGGACTCGATTGGATGCTGGATACGGACAAAGTCTCGTTGTCCGTCGGCGGGCGAGAGCATCTCTTCCAAGCCCTCGTGGGCGTCTTCGATTCCCAGATCGCCGGCGGCAAACGCTATGACCTCGCCACAATGGGCCGGGCGCGAGCCAATGCGACCTATTCCGAATCCCACCACGTGGACGCCTCCGACATGGTGTGGTTTGCGATGGATCTCTCCCCGCTCCTTCGCAACGACCGCCTGGATTTGGTGGCGTTCGTGGACCAACACCTGCAGCGCTTTGCTGACGACGTCCGCGCGCGACTCGCCAAGCGGCTCGGCCTCTAATTTTCCCGTCTCTTTTAATGAGAAGTGGAGGGTCACGTTTTATCGTGGTCGAATGGGTTCTGCAAAAATCAGCGCGCTTCGCCCCGACGGGGGCGTCGGGGCTCCAAAGATTTAGAATCAGCGCACTGGAGGTCCGGCGCCCTCGCCGGGCCATTTCAATTCCGCTTTTTCTATCAGAAATAGACGGCGCGATTTGCGCGTCGGTTACAACGTGCCCCAGTTGTACCAAGGCGCGTTGCCGCGGGGGTCGGATTTCTGGCTGTCCACGTGCGAGAGCGCTTCCACGTGTCCATCGAAAAAGGCGAGGTTATCCCGCCCACCGTGCCGTTCTGTCGGGAGCCAGTCAATGTCGCGCACGATCACAAATCGCGCGGGCAGCATCAGCCGCGCGATATTCAGGCCGGCAATGTTGGGCGAGTCGTTCAGCTTGTAGTCCGTGCAGAAATTCACATTTGAAGCCGTGGAACAGTAGTCTGCGGGCCAGACACTGCCGCTCGATCCGTGCGCTTTGGCCGAGGGACAGATATAGATTTTAGGATCCGCCAGATAGGGGTTAAAAAGGCTGTATTGTCGGTATTGGGTGTCGTAGGTCAATTTCGGAAAGAGGCCGTTGCGGTCGGATAAATATAGATGCACGGCGGCGCCAATTTGCCGCAAATTGCTCGCGCACGCCGCGCGTTGTCCCGCAGCCATCGCCTTTGAGACGGCCGGGATGGTGATGGCCAGCAGGACGGCAATGATGGCGATGACCACAAGGAGTTCGATGAGCGTGAACCCGGCGGGTTGTCTGTCGCGAAGATTCTCCTTTTTTGCCATTGCCATCCTCACCAATTTGTCCATAATGTAAACGATTACAAATGCCATGTCCAGCATTTTGCATCACAACTTCGGCGGGCTGATTTCGGGGGTATAATGACCGCAACAACCTTGCATCACCAGACCCAGGACCGCGACCGCATTCCGGTCGTCTCCAAGATCGCGTTCGGTCTGGGGATGGCTACACCCATCGCGTTTGTCAACGCGCTCGCCCAACTCACGAATCTGATTTTCAACATCGGCCTTGGCGTCAGCCCCCTGCTCCTTGGCGTGGCGCAAATGGTGCCGCGCTTATGGGACGCGATCTCGGATCCCCTCGCGGGATTTCTCTCCGACAACACCCGCTCGCGATGGGGGCGACGACGCCCCTATATTTTCATTGGCGGCATTGCCTCGGGACTGACCTTCGCCGCAATCTGGTGGGTGCCCATCGGCTTGAGCGAACACGCGATCTTCGCCTATTACCTCGGCGCCTCGCTGCTCTTCTACACCGCGATCACGATCTTCTCCGTGCCTCTGGTCGCGCTGGGCTATGAAATGACCCGCGATTATCACGAGCGCACCCGCCTGTTTGCTTACGGGAGCTTCATCGGAAATATCTGCGCGATTCTCACGCCGTGGATGTATCGCGTCGCCAACATGAAAACCTTCGCCAACGAAGTCGAAGGGATGCGGTATGTCGGCATGGGCGTGGGCGCCATCATTCTGACCACCGGCTTGCTTTGCGTCTGGAAGTGCCGGGAAACGCACTATTCCGAGGCGGCTTCGCAACCGCGCACGCGCCTTTGGGAAACGATGAAGGCGGTGATGAAAAACCGAACGTATGTTCGGTTGATCGGCAGCATTTTTCTCGTGACCGCCGGTTACAATTTCGTGAACGGCTTCACGAACTACATCATGATCTACTATGTGTTCGGCGGCGTGAAGGCGGCGGCGGGCACGGTCATGGGCATCAACGGAACGGCGTGGGCCCTCACGGCCCTGATCGCCGTTTTTCCGATGACGTGGTCCAGCCGGCGCTTCGGAAAGGCCGCCACCATCCGTTTCGCAATCGCCTTGATGATCGCGGGCAACCTTTCAAAAATCGTCTGTTACCATCGGACTTATCCGCTCCTGACGCTCATTCCCACAACCCTCATCTCGACGGGGATGCTCGTGCTTTACACCATGGCCGGCTCGATGATCGCGGATATTTGCGACGAGGATGAAATCAAATACGGCGTGCGTCGCGAGGGCACTTTTTCCGCCATGTATAGCTGGTGGCTCAAGCTGGCGATTTCCACCGCGTATCTCGTTGCGGGCTTCCTCCTCGAACGCACGGGGTTCGACTCTGCGCTCGCTCAACAAACCGACGCGACGCTCTTCTGGCTGCGTTTCTGGGAAATCGGATTGCCCTCCGTTCTCTGCGCGCTCGGCATCAGCTTTCTCTTCCGCTATCCACTCACCGAGGAGCGCGCATACCAGAACAAGCGGACGCTCGAACTGCGATACAACAGCGCGTCACCTTCAACCGACGGGAGCCTTGCCACGCCATGAATTTGATCCTCAAACGTCTGGCCGCATTCTGCACGCTCGCGATGTTCCTCTTCGGCTGCCGCGTGCCCACACCCCCCGCCCCCCCGCCCCTCCCCGGGCCGTCCGCGCTGGAAGCGCGGCCGCGCGCCGACCGCATTGATCTCTATTGGAACGAGCCGTCGGACTGGCCGAATCACAACGATTGGATGTTCGAACTCGAGGCGCGCGGGCCGAGCGACACGGAATTTCAGCGGCTTCATGAAGGCCATCTTTCGATCCCCGGCTACAGCGATGCGCGGGCCGCCGGCGAACGCGTCGCCTATCGCGTGCGCACGGTCGCCCTCGATTCCTCCGGACAGATTTTCCGAGCCTCCGACTGGTCGGCCACGATCGAGGCCGAGGCGCGCGCGTATGACCGGAACGCTTTACTGCTCGATGTTCAGGAAGCGGCCTTTCGATATTTCTGGAACTACCGCCACCCCGTCTCCGGTCTGCCGCGCGAAGGCGGACCCGGCTGGACGCGCAACATGTGTTCCGCAGCGGCGACGGGCATGATGTTCTTCAATCTCGCCGTCGGCGTTGAAAATGGATGGATCACCCGGCAACAGGCGCTCGATCAGTTCGAGCGCGCGCTGGCCTTTCTGACGACAAAAGCCGAGCGCTTCCACGGCGCCTATCCGCACTGGATTGACGGCTCCACCGGCAAGGTTCTTCCCTTTTCAGAAAAGGACAACGGCGCAGATCTCGTGGAAACCGCGTTCCTCGTGTCGGGCGCGCTCTTCGCCCGCGAATATGTCCGCGGCGATGCCTCCGCGCAGGCCGACGCGATCCGCGCCATGGTCGCCGACATCTGGGAGTCGGTTGACTGGAGCTGGTTCGTCAAAGAGCGGCCCGACGGACGCAAGCCCCTGCGCTGGCATTGGTCCCCGAATTATGGGTTTGCGATTGATCTCGAAGTGGTCGGATTCAGCGAGTGCCAGATGGTCTATCTCCTCGCGCTGGCGTCGCCCACACATCCGATCGGATCCGATTCCTATTTCAAGGGATGGGTGGATTCGGGCTATGGCCGCGAGCGCACGCGATTTGGCATTCAACTGTCCCTCGGGCGCGAAGACTATGCGCCCCCGCTTTTTTTCACCCACTATTCCTATCTCGGCGTTGATCCCCGCGCGCTCCACTTCCGCGACCGAAGCTACCTCGAACACTTTCGCGACTTCTGTCTCGTTCACCTTGCGTGGAGCCGGGAGCGCCGCCCGGAATTGCGGGACTCCGGCATCTGGGGCATGACCGCCAGCTTGGAACCGGGCGGCTATGGCTCGCACTTTCCGGGGCACGACAACGGCACCATCGCGCCAACCGCCGCGCTCTCGTCCATGCCCTATGCGCCCGACGAAGCGCTGATCTGTATGGAGGCGCTCTACCGCTCGTACGGCAAACAACTATGGGGCCCGTTCGGTTTTTACGATGCGTTCAATCCCGCCCGCAACTGGTTCAGCAACCAGTACATCGGAATTGATGTCGGCCCCATCGCCCCGATGATCGAAAATTACAAAAACGGATTCTGCTGGAAACTCCTGATGGCCGCGCCGGAAATCCAGCGCGCGATCGCCATCGTGGAAGCCGGGCCCTGAATTCCGAAGCCGCGCCAAAAACGCCGAATCACGCGCGCCGACCGGGCAGCGCCACGCGCACCTCCACTTGATTCACGCCATCGCGCAAACTCGAGCGATAAGCGGCGCGCTCCACCACAAGACCGCCCGGGCGATAGGGATTATCCTTCGCCGGATCGGCGGATGCCGCCCGCCCGTTGATGCTCACACCCGCGTGCCGCGAAGACACGGCCGCGAACTGAATCTTCGCTCCTTCGTGCGCCAGCTCCGCCGCCAGCGGTTCGGCAGAGGCCGGGAGGACGGGATCAAAAATCACGTGGTCGTAGTGTTCCCGAATGCCGAGAAGCACGCAGCGCACTTTGTGAAGAAAAAGGCCGGGACCGCTCGAATAGAGCCGCCAGCCCGCCTTCACCGGAATGACGCCGCGCCGGATTTCTTCAAAGCGCGTCATCGCCTCGTAGCGATCGTGAACCGCCGCGTCGGAACTGCTGAAATACACATTCGACTGCCGCGGCGCGGCATTCGGCAACCGCGCTGAAAGGTCCAAGGGATTCGCCGTCTGGAGCGCCCACACCACTTCATCGCCATCGCCATATCGCGCCACCGCTTCGGCGTAGCGCAAATGCGCGTGAACATATTGAAGCGAAGTTTCCCGGCCAAAATAGGCCGAAGTCTCCGCGCGTTGAAACAACTGCGACCGACCGCCGCGATATTCCACCGGACGGTTCATCAGGCGCACGCCGTCGGGGAATCGCAAATGTTCTTTGATAATCTGAAGATGCGTCCGCGCTTGACGCGCATCGAAGATGCCGCTGAGGATTCCGCGAGACATCGGCAGGAGGCGATAGCGCAACCCGCTGATCTTGTCTCGCGGGTGAAGCAGCGGCTCCACGCCGCCCGGCCGGAACGTCGCAAAACCGCTCACGATTCCATCGGGCATGAGATGGCGCATAAAGTCCTCGCGAATCGCATCGGCCAATCCGCCCACCTCGTCCGCCTTCGCATCGCGGCCCGCCCGCCGATACAGCTCCGCAAGCTGTCGAAACACCTCATAGGCCAACTGCGCCGTCCACGCGCTCACCATCCCTTCGCGCATTTCGGCGCGCGCCGGCTGAAGCGTGTCGTCCCAGTCGCCCTCGCCATAGGCGATCAAGCTCGTGCCCGGAACACACAAGTCGCGATATTTCGCGATCATCCGGTCGAGGTGTTCGGAGAGCGGAAAGCGCTCGCGCGTTTTCTGAAATCCGCGCGCGCGCGTGAACGGCAAGGCCCAGTCGAGAATCGAAAGGTCGTTGGCCGCCGCGGCATAATCGCACAACGCCTTCACGGGCCAGAACATAATATCGCCGTGGCAGTGCGTCTGCTGAATGTCGGCGCAACGCCCGAGCATGAACCACTGCGGCCACAGCGCCGTTTCAAAATATTGCTGCGCAAACACGACGCCCAGAATTTCGCGAAGCTCGGCATAGCGCTGTTCCGTCAACAGCCACTCCACCGAACCCTGGCACACATCGCGCACGCCCCACGCCGCGCCCCCGTACTGTTCGAGCCCGTGCGGAGCGGCCAAATGAATCCACGCATCGTGCCGCATCCACGGCAGAATATCCGCGAGAGACATAAGCGACGCCCCGCCGTTCAACCGCCAAGTGATCGAAGGCGGGCGGGCGTCGCCGCCCCGATCCCCGCGCACCGCGCCGTCCGCCGCGGCGTTGATCGTAATTTCAAACACCGGGGCCGGAGCGGATTCGAGCACGGCATAGGGCGCTCCGCGCGACTCGCCGTCGCACCACACCAATTCGTCACCGCCCAGCGAAGTGATTGCGCCGGGAGGTCCGGCCTGGAGTCCAAACCTCAACCCAGGCCACCGCTTCGCCGCCTCGGTGTCGGGCGCAAATGAGACCTGCAGCGCGGCCTCGGTCTCATCCACCGTCATGCGCACTTCCTGATCGAGTTCATTCGCGCCCATCGCGAGCTGGTGCGTCACGCGCCAGCGCACCGGCGCGCCCTCGATCACCCGGCAGATCAGCCGCAGGGCCGACGAAGGAACAACGGTTTGAACGATTTCAATCAGCCGTTCGCCGCGGCGATAGAGCCACCGCACACGCGCCAGACCCATTTCAAACGCGGAGGGCGTACCGAGCAATTGCCAATCGTCTCCATCGTGAACCCAAACGCGCTGGCCGAAACCGCGCGTCCGCTGCAGGCCGTCGCGCACGACCGGGACCATGCGGTTGAAGTTCGGATTTCCGACATAAATCTGCGCGCCAAAAATGCCGCACGCATAGGCCGTCGCACCGAGCGCCTGCTCATCCGGCAGCAGTTGATCTGAAGCGAGGAGCACCTGTCCATGCGACCGTTCGAGCGCGCGTTCTTTTGCCGCGCTGGCGACGTGCGCGCCGTCCGGCGTGAAGAAGGACCAAAGCTCCGTCCCTTTGACTTCCTCGTGAAGGCGCACGGGATAAATCTCCCGCCATTCCTCCTCGGAAAACTTTTCGCCGTGAAGCAAATGCGGCGCGTCCCAAATGGAACGTGGCGGCGCGTTCGCGGCGAAAACTTCGGCGGCCAGCGGCGCCGGTTCTTTCACCGCCGCAAGAGCGCCGGCGTTGACGGGCTCGGGTTGATCGGGCACGAGCCGCGCGGAAAACGTGAAACGCGTCGAAGCGCTCGCCGCGAGGCGCACACGCCGCGCCTGAAGCGACTGGCAGGCCAATTCGCCTTGTCGGACGCGCGACGGCAAGTTTCCCCCATCGAGAACGCGCGCGCGCCCTTCCGTGCGTTGCGAAAGGCCAAACACATCCAGCGCATCGGTGGCAAACTCAACCGCGCCGGTCACGGCAGCGAGGGAGAGCAACGGATGACGCCCGTCCTTTTGCGGGAGATTCTGGCGGGAGAACAGCACGGGGCCCCAAACCGGATGGTGATAGGCAGAGTGGTCAATATAATGCGACACGTAGTTTTCGTTGGAACGCACGGCAGCTTCCGTGGCCAGGCCGACATCCTGCGCAATCACCGCATCCACCTCGCAGCACTCCGCGCCGCGATTGACGACATCCACATGCCACGCCCAAGCCAACGCGGAGGGATCCAACACCAAGTGAACCGTCCAATCGAGGTCGTGCCAGCGCCCCGTCCACACTGCGCGCCGCGCATTCGCAAGAACGAAACCCGATCCCGTCGCCGGTCCCACCAGCGATTTTCCCGCCGCGCCGGAGCGGAGCCACAGCCGAAACGGCGCGCCCTCCGGCGGCATCCCCACAGCTTGATTGACCAGTCCATCCGCATAGCGAACGGCGCACAGCGCGCCGTTCGGCCACAGTTCAACGGACAAGCCGGCGTCATTCTTCAATTCGTGAAGCGGCTGTCGCGAAGACGGGGGAAACGAGACCAATTTTTCTGCGTCAAAAGCCTTCATTCCGTTGCGAGGCCGCTCTTGTGCGCCGTCGCCGGCTCGCGCGGAAACGTTCCTGGCGTCATGGCAAAACCGTCAAAGATGAGATAGCTCGTTTCGAGGGTCGGCTTCACCGGCGCATGAACGATGCCGCGCACGCTCGCGGCCACGGCGTCTTTGGGCGCCGTCACATTATCGAGCGCAGAGCGCGTGTAGCGCTGGTCGGCCTTCACCGTGGGCGAGTGCAACTGGCTGATTGCGACGCCCTTCGCATCGAGCCACTGCACCTCCAGCCATGCCTCCGCCTCCTGGACATTGGCCGCGCGAATATAGACTTCGAACGAGTAAGAGCGTCCGCCCTCGACCGGGACGTTTTGAAAGATGCCCCGCCACTCGTCGGTGTCCGCGGGCTGCACATCGTTGACCACGCCATACAAGCCTTCGAAGGCGTCGTCGCCTCGGAAGACGCGCCAATTTTCTCCAAACGTCGTCCATGCTTCGAGGCCGCCCGTTTCAAATCCCGCCTCTCTCAATTTCGCCGGCGTCGCAGACGACATCGCGTTGAACACCACCACCGCCGCCGCCAACAATCCAAACGCTTTCATTTCAAGGTTCCCCTCCCGACCTGGATGGCACCATGCTGCTGCCGCAGGACTGACGGATCACGAGGCGCGTGGGCAGAAGCACGCGCCGCTCCTTGACAGGCCCGTCAATCAACGCAATCGCCAAGCGCGCCGCCGTCCGCCCAATTTCGTGCATGGGGACATGCAGCGTTGTCAGGCCGAGATAGCGCGCCACATCGGTATCGTCGAAACCGACGAGCGCGACATCGTTCGGAATTTCGTAATTCGCGTCGCGAAGCACCCGGTAAATTCCTGCGGCCATCTGATCGTTCGCCGCGAAAATCGCATCCGGCAGTTTGATGTTTTGTTGGAGGCGTTCCGCCATTAACCGCGCGCCGCCTTCCTCGGTGAAGTCGCCCTGCCAAACCATTTCTCGCCTTGCGGACAAGCCCCGGCCCGCCATCGCCTCTTGAAATGCGTGTAGACGCTCGTCGGCGTCATAAGTCCCTTTCGGTCCCGCCACAAAGGCGATGGAACGATGCCCCAGTTGATGCAAATGCCGCACCATTTCGGCCACCGCCGCCCGGTTATCCATTCCAACCGAGACATGCGCGTCGCCGGCCACGGGGCGGTCAATCAGGACCACGGGAAGATCCCACTGTTTGAGCTGCCGCAAGAACGCATCCTTCAACGTTAAATTCATGAGGATCAACGCATCCGCGCGCCGCTCGCGCGCGATGCGGAGCACCATCTCCCGCTCATCGCGAGGGCTGTGCGCAAACGCGGTGATCAGATGTTTCTTGAACTCCGACGCCATATCATTCACGCCGCGGAGCACATTTGTGTAGAATCCGTTGTCGAGGTCGGGAAAGACCACGGCGATATTCTCGGCTTCGTTCAACTTCAGCGCGCGCGCGGCGTAGTGCGGTTGGTAGCCGAACTTCTCCAACGCGGCGCGCACGCGCTTCTTCGTCGCCTCGGTCACCAGAGGGCTGTCGTTGAGCACGCGCGAAACCGTGGCGGTCGAAAATCCCGTCGCTTCACAAATGTCCTTGATGGTGGCGTTCAAACTTTCCTCCGTCTGTAATCGTTTACACCGCCCCACCTTGTCCCGCCGTTTCCGGCGTCAGTAAAGAAGAATGTGCGCTCTTCACGGCATCTGCAACCGATAGCAATGCATCGGGGGCGGCGCCGACTGCGCCACAATGTAGCGTTCGCCCGACACAACCGCCGGTTCGGCGATCGGCGCCCAATCGTTCGCGCGAAGATCGCCGGTTCCCTCCAACGTATAGCCCGTCGCGTTGGTGCTCCAACTCACCTCCAGCCCGCCCGCGGGCGCGGGCGCGATCCGAAGATCCACGCGCGACAGATCCGTAAAGAAGAAGTCGTCAAAAACATGGAAGTCATCGTTCTCGGTTGGCGCCTCATACATCTGGACAATGCCTCGAACACTCGCCGTCACCGCGCCCATCGGCGCGACAATGTCGCTGAGCGCCGTCAATGTGAACGGCTGGTCGGCCGCCACGTGCGCCGACTGAAGTTGCTCGATGACGTTCCCGCCGGAGTCCAACCATTGGATTTCAAGCCACGACTCGGAGGACTCCACATTAACCGCCCGAATGTAAACGCCCGCGTTGTACTTGGCGCCGGGCCGGACGGGAATATTTTGATAAATGCCGCGCCACTCGTCGCCGTCGGTGGTCAGGACATCGTTCACGACGCCGTAGCTTCCCTTGTAGGCGTCGTCGCCCATGCTGGTGCGCCAACCCGTTCCGAAAAATTCCCACCCGCTCAAATCGCCGGCCTCAAAACCGGGGTTGGCGATTTGAGCCTGCGCCGTCAACGCGAGGATCAACGCCGCGCTGACCGAAATTACTGTGGTTTTCATCGTTTCATTCCCCTTCTATTTTCTATCGTCCTCGATTCCAACCGCCCGCGTCAGGGTATGACGAGGCGGAAAAATCTGAATTCGTTCTGGTCCGTCAACTCGGTGAAATGAACCGGCGCGTCGGCCTGAAGGGTCTCGATCGTTTCCCATGCGGCGGGATCCAACGAGACGGTCCCCTCCACGCGATACACGTCGCCCTGCCGCAGATTCTCCCACCGCAGCGACGTGGGCCCCGCACCGGCAACGTCGCCGGCGGCCGGGAGCGCATCCACAAAAATGTTATCGAGTTGATAGGTTTCCTCGCCTTCCCCATTCCTCGTGAGGTCAACGGCGAGGGAGGCCACGTTGCGAAGAATCTCGGCGGCGTCCTGAACATCGCCCACCCAGGAACGCAGATCGGCCAACGAGAGCCGAAACGAATACCAAACGCCCGGCTGGCTGATCATCGAATTCAGAAATCGGCTGATCTGGCGATTCGATGCGTCGCCAATTCGCAGACGCAACGTCGTCGGCTTGGTTGAGCCGGAGCGAAAGTCAAAGCCCAATACGCAACGCCGGAGATCGCCTGTCGGCGCAAGCTGAGCATTCACGAATCCGGCCGGGGCCACGAAGGAATCGGACACCGGAACAGGAATAGGCTGCGCGCCGAAGGCGCCGGCGAGCGAGCCGCCCGGCCGCCCATCGAGACGATGGCTCACCGTCATGCACCGCGCATCCGCAGCGGTCCAACCGGCGGTGCCGGCGTCAAAACTTTCCGCAACCACGCTCGCGCATGATGACCATGCGACCAGCCCCGCGATCTTCCACATCTGGTTCATTGTGTTCATCTCATGCCTCCGTGATTAGAAGTCCATCGTGGTCGCGCCGGATGCGGGCAACCGATAGTAATAAATGCCCGTGCCCGGCTGAATCGTGGCGGAGGGCGAGGGGCTGCCCGCTTTGAGGTCATACCAGCCGCCACCCGCAAACCGCATGATTCGCCGCCAGTTCCCGCCGCCTTCGTCTATCACAATCAGGTCGGCCTCATCGTCGCTCCAGCCCGCAGCGGGCGATTGAATGCCTGCGACGAGTTGGGCGAAGGTGCGGGTCTTGCCCAGCGAGGGTCCAAGAATATTCCACCCCGTCACGATGTCGGCTGTGGAAGGCTGAGCGGCGATGTTGCCGAGCGCGCCGGAGAATCGCAGCGTCACCGCCGGCGACTGGCTGCGATAGAGATAAAAGCCCTGCCCTTCACCGAGCGTAAACGAAGCCGGCGAACCGTTTTCGTACCACGCCTGCGAACTGTGCACATAAAATTCGCGCCACACTCCGCCGTCGCGCACATACATCCGGTCTGCCGTTCCGTTGTCGTTGCCCGTCAACCCTGTCGCAAGCGCCGCGCCGAATCCGCCGTTCAACGCGCGATCGCCCACTAACGGCGGCGCCATCATCGTGTAGCCCGGTTGAACGGTGGGCTTGATGACGCCCCACATCACACGCTCATCGGCTGACGGCACGCCGCCATCCGGCAGCACCTGAAAATAGCGGCGCGCGCCTTCCGTCACAGCCACCGTCGCGCTTCCGCTGCCCGACTCGCCCGTGCCCTGCGCGGTCCATGTTCCCGCCGCGGGATCTGGATTGTCCGTGTAGAAGACGCGATAGACCACGCCGGGTTTCGCCACGAACGTCAACGCATTTGCGGCGAAATTCGTGATCTCCGCGGGCTTGTTCGCGAGGATAAAATACGCGTCGTCAAAAACGTGGAAGTCCGGATCGCCCGGCGGCGACGGCATATATACAATCAGTCGGAATCCCGCCGCCACGGCGCCCGCGGGCGCGACGATGCCCGGCAGACTCACCAGGGTGAACGCCTGATCGCTCGTCACATGCGCGCTCGCCACCTGAGAAATCACATTGCTGCTCGCGTCGAGCCACTGAATTTCGAGCCACGACTCCGAGGCGCCCACACTGACCGCTTTAACGTAGACGCCCGCGTTGTAGGTCAGGCCCGCAACGGCGGACACCACCTGATAAAGCCCGCGATATGAATCCACATCCGTCACGAGCACGTCATCTACCGCACCGAGCGAACCGCTGCGCGCGTCGGCGCCACCACTCGCCCGCCAACCCTGTCCAAACGTGGACCAACCGCTCAACCCGCTCTCGAAGCCCGGATTGACCAACAGATGTTCCGGCGCGGGATTCACCGTGACGCTTACCACGCCATCCACAGTCAAATAGTTCGTCGCGTCAGTGGGCGTGAAACGAACAGCCTGATTCGCCGTTCCCTCGGGAGGACTGAACGAAGGATTTACAAAACCAAACGAGCCGGAAACCGATGCGCTCCCGCCGCTCAACGTGGATGCAGAAAGCGATTGCCCCTGATAGATCGTTGAAGCCGTCGGCCACGTCGTAACGATCGGCGCGGCTTTTGAAACGGTGAGCGTGCCAACCGTGGTCCACGAACTGGCCGCATACGAGCTATCGCCCAGTCGGCGAACCTGAATAACCGCCGTTCCAACCGTCACGGGTGTCACTGTTTGTGAATTTCCTGAGCCGCCGAAACTAATAGCGCCGCTGCCGCCCTGCTGTCGGAATTCATACGCCCCCGTGCCCGACCCGCCCGTCGCAGTGACGGTGGTAAAATTGGTGAACACGATGGACGCCGCGCCGAGCGAGCCTGTGGCGTTCGCGGGCTGCAAGCCAAAACTGAAGTCATCAAAAATCTGAAAGTCGGCATCATTCACGGGCGGCGACGACATGAAAACAACACCGCGCACGCTGGCCGTCACCGCGCCGGCGGGTGCCTCTACGCCATCGAGTGAGGCCAGCGTGAACGGTTGATCATTCGCAACGCGCGCGGACTGTTGCTGTCCGATCACGTTTCCAGCGGCGTTGAACCACTGAATTTCCAACCACGATTCGGAAGATTCAACCGCGACGGCATGAATGAAGGCGCCGGCGTTGTACGTCGCGCCCGCCGATACGGGAACAAATTGGAAAACGCCGCGATACGAATCAACGTCCGTCGCCAGAACGTCATTCACCGCGCCCTTCACGCCAGTGTACGCATCGCCACCCGCCCCAATGCGCCAACCTTGTCCGAAGGTGTTCCACGAAGTGAAATCGCTCTCGAACCCGGGATTCGTCAAACCGGAGGCCAGCGGCGCCTGCACCGTCACGCTCACGCTGCCCGTGATGACGTTATAATTTGCTGAGTCATCAGGCGTGAAACGAACGCTTTGCGACGCGCTGCCTTGCGGCGGCCTCAGCGACGGATTCACAAATGCAAATGTGCCCGGCACGGACGGCGATCCGCCGCTCAGCGTCGAAGCGCTCAACGGTTGACCCTCCGAAATCGCGCTCGCGGTGGGCCAGGGCGAAACCGTCGGCGTCGCCTTCGCCACCGTCAGCGTGCCCGCCGATGTCCAAACGGACGCGGCAAAGCGCGAATTGCCCAGCCGGCGAACTTCGATCGCTGCCGACCCCACAGCGACGCCGGTGATCGTGCGCGGATTGCCGGACACGCCAAACGAGACCGAACCCGACCCGCCGTTTTGCCTGAACTCGTAATCGCCATCGCCAGATCCGCCCGTACCCGTCACCGTCGTCGAGCCATTGAACGGAATCGAGCTCAACGCGAGCGATCCCGTGACGGTGGCCTGCCGCAGACCAAAATCGAAATCATCGAAGACATGAAAATCCGCGTCGCCGGGCGGACTCAGCATCTGGACGACCGCCCGCACGCTCGCGGTCACTGCGCCCGCAGGCGCCACGAGATTGTTCAGCTCCGTCAAGGTGAACGGCTGATCGCTCGACATGTGCGTCGAATTGTCCTGCCCCACCTGTCCGCCGCTGCTATTGAACCACTGAACCTCGATCCACGACTCGGACGTCTGCAAATTCACGCCGTGAATGTAAACGCTCGCGCGATACGGCCAACCGGCCTGAACGGGCACATTCTGAAAAACACCGCGAAAGCCGTCGCCATCGGAGGGCAACACATCGTTCACCGCGCCCTTCGAACCGCTGTGCGCATCGCCGCCGCCCCCGATCCGCCAGCCTTGCCCGAAGGTATTCCATGACGTGAAATCGCTCTCGAAGCCCGCATTGGAAAGTCCGGAGTCGGGCGGTGTGACGTCCTGAAAATAGAATTCATCAAAATTATGGAAATCCGTATCCGCCGGCGCCGATGGCATGTACACCACACCGCGCACACTCGCCGTCACCGCGCTCACGGGTGCGGTCACCATCCCGACGCCCATGAAGGCGAACGCCTGATCCGCCGTCATGTGCGGAGACTGATACTGGACAATCACGTTCCCCGAACTGTCGAGAAATTGAAGTTCGAACCATGACTCGGATGTCCCGATGCTCACGCCGCGCATCTGCGCTCCGGCCTCATAATTGTGACCGCCCACCACCGGCACGTTTTGAAAGACGCCGCGATAGGTGTCCCCGTCCGAAGGCTGAACATCATTAATCAGCCCATACGAACCGGAGTAGGCATCTCCACCCGCGCTCGTGCGCCAGCCCTGGCCGAAGGCGCTCCATCCCGTGAGGTCTCCGGTTTCAAAACCGGGATTCGTCAATTGAGCCTGCGCAACGCCAGCCAGTGCGATTCCCGCCGCGACAATGAACCACCCTTTTACCTTGTTCATAAGTTGCTCCACCCTGTTCGCCGTCCTTTCGCCAGAACAATGTAAACGATTACATTTGGATAAATATGAAGTTGGCTCCGGTTTGTAAAGCGAAAATTTTCACTAATATTTAGGCCGACAAAGCGCGCCTTCGCGCAGACCTGACCGCGCGATCGGGGCCGACCCGCACAACCGGCGCGTCGTCGCCGAATACCACCACGCGCTCTGCTTCGGAATCCGCCGCTGCGTCGCGTAATCCATCCACACCAAACCGAAGCGCTGACGGAATCCATGTTGCCACTCGAAGTTGTCCATCAGCGACCACACGAAATAGCCGGCCAGCGGAAGGCCGCATGCCATCGCGTGCAACGCCTGTTCGATGTGCGCGCCGAGATAGCGGATCCGCCGCTCGTCTTCGATCACTCCTTGCGCGTTCGGCCCGTCGCTATAGCTGCATCCATTTTCAAGCACGTAGATGGACGGCACGCGATACCCCACAAACAATCGCCGCAACGTCTCGAACAATCCCTCCGGATAGACTTCCCACCCCATCTCCGTCTTTTCAACATGCGGCGAGGCCGAGACCGCGCCCGATGCCGCCGCGGCGGCGTTCTCCGGCGAAACCGCCGTGGCCGAGCGGCAGATTTCGCGCGTATAATAATTCACGCCGAGAAAATCGCACGGCGTCGCGATGCGCGCCAAATCGCCTTCGCGCACAAAGGGCAGCGGACCGTCGGGTAAAATGCCGGCCTTTCGGTAATCCGCCATCATGTCCTCCGGATATCCATGGCCGTAGAGCGGATCGAGAAACCAGCGGTTGAAGTATCCGTCATAATGCCGCGCGGCCTCGAGGTCTTCCTCTCGCGAAGATGCCGCCACCGCCGGAGACAAATTCAAACAAATGCCCACGCGGCAATCCGGACTGTTCGCCCGAATCACCGGCGCCGCCGCGCCGTGCGAGAGCAACACATGATGCGCCGCGGCCAACGCCGCCGCAGGATTTTTCAATCCCGGCGCGTGGCATCCCACCCAATGCCCAAGAATCGCAATGCACCACGGCTCGTTGTGCGTGACCCAATGCTTCACCCGATCGCCCAGCGACGCCGTCACCACATCGGCGTAGCGCACAAAATCCTCCACGCGTTCCCGCGCGGGCCAGCCGCCCTGATCCTGCAACACCTGCGGCAAATCCCAGTGGTACAACGTCGCGAACGGCGTGATGCCCGCAGCGAGCAGCGCATCCACCAAACGATGATAAAAACTCAAACCGCGCGGCTCCACGCGGCCTCTGCCGTTCGGCAAGATGCGCGGCCACGAAATTGAAAAACGATACGCGCGGATTCCCAGGTCCTGCATCAAGCGGACGTCGTCTTCCATCCGGTGATAATGATCGCACGCGATGTCCGCGTTGCTCCCATCGCCAATCGCGCCGGGTTGACGACAGAACGTGTCCCAAATCGAAGGACTCTTCCCGTCCTCCCGCGCAGCGCCCTCGATCTGAAAGGCCGACGTGGCGACGCCCAACTGAAATCCTGCGGGCATCGCGGATGTTTTGGCAAGTTCACTCATCGTAGATTCACTCACATCAGCGCCCACCGGCGGATGATCCCGCCAGCGCCATTGGATTGAACTGTCGCTTGGCAAAAAGATACCAAGCCGCAGCGGACACAAATCCCTTCTTGGGGTTCACCCATCCGAAGCCCCCTTCAGGCCCCACCGTGTACGGCAATGAGCGACAAGCCACGCCGCCGACGGTGCGATCCATCAAAAGCGCGTCGAGTTCGCGGGTGTACTCCCCACCTCGCGCCGTATCGCCAACGGCGAAAAACGCGCACGCCATGTGGCCGATACCGTCCACCCACACATTATTAGTAATGCCAGGATCAAACGTGTGCCACACGCCGGCCACCTCGCGCCCATCGCGCGCGAACCGCTTCCGATAGCCTGGGTCATGGTCCACCGCATCCAGCAGCGCCGCATCCGGCGAACCAAACGCCAGCGCGCGCCACGTATAGAGATCGAGCGGCAGATGATCGCGCCCATCCAACTCGGCCCTCAACCAGTTGCGAATGGATTCCGCCCGATCCGCATCTCCCGACATCCGAAACCAAGCATAGGCGTCAATATTGCCTTCATGGTGTCCATGATCCTCGTGGAGCTTTGCGTCGCCCTTTCGCCATCCGTGCTGAACATAACCGCCGTGCCCATTCGGCGCGTTCGTGTACCACGTCACCAGCAGATCATTCAGGAGCCGCTCCACCTTGGAATAGCGTCCGGACCCAAACGCATGGTCATACTGCCGGTAGGCAAACAACAGCCACACCATATCGCCCATCCACCGGTCGCTTTCGGGAGTCCCTTGATACCCGGCCACTCCATCCAGCTCGACCCGCTCCGCATATTGAAAAAACCCGCGCGCCTCGCCGCGGAGAAAAAAGTTCTGCCGCAACGGATTTGAATTTTCCGGATCGGTGGCATCGCTGAAGAAATCGAGGATTCGCTCCGCCCGTCCGCGCTCTCCGTTGATGACAAACGCCATCGCGGCCAGCGCGTTGTTGAACGTCTGAAGTTGCTGGTCCTCCATCGAGCCGAGCAGTTGCCTTTCCGGCGTTGTCGCATCCTGCACTTGCGCAAGCCAACGCAGAACCGCAGCCTCATCCGGCGACCCCTTCAACGCCTCTCGCTCCGAGCGAGGATCGCCGGTTTGCAACTGACATCCAACAAATAGTGATGCAGCACCTACGGCAACCCACCGCACCAGACGGACATTCGCACGCCACCTCTTCATCAACCCCTCTTTCCCGGCACCGCTCATGTTGTAATCGTTTACAATTTGGCTTTTCTCACATTTTTTGCCGAACGTCAACCGTCAAATTATCGCGCGCGTGAAGCGCTCGCCGCCGCCCCTCCCCCATTGAACGCCTGCGGAGAAAACCATGCGGCCATAGTTTCCCGGCACAGCGGCGGAACGACAGCAGCCCTCATCTGCGAAATTGCATCATCCTCTGGAAAGCCACGCGATGCGCGCCCAGATCGAGCGACCTGCGGCAGGGCGAGCTGTCCCAAGCCTGTCGCGGCGAAGTCGGAGGACGAAGCCGGGCCTGTCGAGCCGTAACCCCGACCGTCTTCGAGTCGGGGCGAAGGCGGAAGAAGTCGCCCTACCCTCCGCAGATTTCGTCCGCGACAAAGCGCGCCACTCGAACGCGCAGCGGGTGACGAGGTAATTGATTGATGAATAGCTGAGGAGACGAGGTTCGAGACGAGACGCGTTGTACATCCGGCGCTCTGTTGCCGAAGATCAAATGCGCAAGCATTTCCGCAACAGAGTGGCGGACCTACAGTGTCCTTCCTCCGACAACGCTGCCGCCGTAAATTAAGGCATTCGTACGTCTGCGCGAACATCGCTTCGCTTGTGACATCAGCTCCAGCAGCATTGCAAATTTTTATTTTGATAGCCGTCACCTCGGCTAAAGGGTGGGTTAATCACTCATCTTTTTTTGTACGATCGTACAAAAAAAGATGACCTACAAAAAGCAAGTGGCGAGTTGCGGCAACCCAACTTCCCCACCCGCTTGAAAAAGCCAATGTGCGGGCAATTCGGCTCATCTTTCGAGATCCGGGGCAGCCCAAAATGGGCGTGTCGGGAACAGAGGAGAAAACCCGAGTTTGGCCAGCCACACAGTCAATGGCTTGGGGGCCTGCGTAAGTGCGGTGCGGATGAAGGTCCGCCATCCGTCAACACGCCGCCGAGGGAGTGACCGCGTGGCGGCGAGCGGCGGCGGGGCGAATGTGCTTCAGGAAAGCGAAGCAACGCGATGGTCGAGCGCGGCTTGATCTTTAACGAAGGCGCAGTAGGCGGTGAGGTTGAGTAGCGCGTCGAGGCCGACTTCCTTTTTCGCTACGCGCGCTTTCCAAGCGTTCCAGAGGGGTATCTTTCCGCCTTGGGAGGCCGTGACGAGGTCGGCCGAAGTCCAGCGCGGGAAGAGGTCCGCAAATCCCGCGTCGGTGAAGTGAGCGACGAGTTGATCGGGCGTAAGGGTGTCGCAATTTTTGGCGAGGAGCGAGTCCACGGCCGCCTGAAACGCGGGGGGCACATCCCAGAAGGCATCCGCGCCGATGGATTGCTCTGTGAGTCCGGGGGCGAGCGGCACGGCGGGAATATTTTCGACATGCGAGGCGGGTCTTTCGGGCGCTTTGGCTCGATATTCGGCGGCGGCTTTGGGCGGCATGGTGAGCGCATCCAGTCCGGCGAGGGCGGCGATCTGCGCGCCGTTGCGAATGCTCGCGCCGATGAGTTTCGTAGTGGTTCTCCCGGCTTTTCGCAGCGCGTTCAATGCGCGCTGCGTGGCGAGGGCGGCTTTCTCGCCTGCGCCTTCGCCGGTGCCGAGTTTGTTGTCGGCGATGAGGGCGTTGATGCGGCCGAGGAAGACGTTGACGTAGTCGGGTTTTGAAAGCAGCGCGGCGAGCACGTTTTGACGCGCCGAGAAGCCCAGGGTGAAGTTGATCGGAACGCCGGCTTGTTTGAGTTTTCGCGCGCCGATGTAGCCGGCGGGGGTCAGGGGCACTTTGACGATGAAGCGTTCGGGGCAGACGGCGTAGAAGCGTTTACCGTAGGCGACGGTGGCTTCAACGTCGTGCGAGAGGTCGGTGTGGAGTTCGACGCTGACGGTGGCGTCGAACATTTCGACGAGCCGCAGTCCGTGCCATGCGTTGAGGATGAAGGCCAGTTCGAGTTTCAGGGTTTTAGCGTCAATATCGGGCGCGGCTGTTCGCACCGTCGCAACGGCGGTGGCGACCATGTTGTCGTAGATGCCCTTCTGGATTTCCTTGTTGAGGAGGGTGTTGTTGGTTGTCAGCGCGGAGAAGGATGCGTTCCATGGTTTGCGGGCGTCTTCAATATCGCCGGTGTCGAGCCAGAGCTGCATGTGAAGCGCGGCGAGCTTCGCCCATTCGGCGTCGGGCGCGATCCTCATCCTTGGTTTTCCGAATTCGTGTTTGAGGCTTCCACGGACAAAAGCTTGAACGGCATCAGCGACGGTAGACATGTGACATCCCTTCCTATCGAGTATAACATCCGACAAACGCGCGAATCTGCAAGTCCGTGGCGTTTTAGCCTTGTCGCATCGCGGCGGCTAATGGCTCTTCTTTCAAATAGGCGGCGAGGCCCTCCTGCCAGGTGGGCATGGGGCGTCCGGTGAGTTGTGTGAATCGTGTGGTGTCCAACACAGAAAACGAGGGGCGCAGCGCTGGATAGTTGAGTTCGGTCGTACGGCGGGGATGCACCGAGACGCCGGACGCGCCGACTTGTTGCACGATGGCCTTTGCGAAATCGAACCACGAGCAGCCGCCGGTGCAGGCGATGTTCACGAGGCCGTTCGACGGCACGCGGGCGAGGTTGATGAGCGCATCGGCGAGGTCGCGCGTATAAGTCGGAGATGAGACCTGATCGTTGACGACGCGGAGGTCTTTGTTGCCCTTTTGAATTTGGCTGAGGATGGCCTTCACGAAGTTGCGTCCATTCAGCCCATAGAGCGACTGAGTGCGAACGATGGTCCAATGACCGCCGGCAGCCGCAACTTCGCGTTCGCCTTCCAATTTCGTCTGGCCGTACCAATTCAGCGGGGCCACGGCGTCCGACTCCGTATAGGCGCGACCCTTCCGCCCATCAAAAACATAATCGGTGCTGATGTGAATCAAGCGCAGGCCGCGCTTTGCGCACGCCCGGGCGACGTTTCCCGCGCCCGTCGCGTTGATGGCCCGGCAGATATCGCGCTCCTTCTCGGCATCGTCCACTCTGGTAAACGCCGCACAATTCAGGACCACATCGCCTGCGGGGAGGCCCACCTCAAGGCTCTCCGGCTTGCAGATATCCACTTTCGGGAGATCCAAAACGACGGATTCGACGCCCGCCCGACGGCACGCCGAGACCAGGTCGGCGCCGAGCATTCCTTTTCCACCAATGAGCAATAATTTCATGGAATATGTAAAATCTCTTGAGTTTTTATCGGTAACCGTGCAATTTTACCAGACTAACAAGGAGAATAAGGCCTTCGTTTTGAAGATGCGCGTTATTCTCAAAATTGAGAAAACAAGACGAAGTTTAAGCAAAGTCGGGGGGCTTGGCTGAAATATCTGCAAGTCGGGCAAACTAGCACGAGATTTGCTAACTACGGTTTGACGCGCAATCGTTATGCTTTCTTCACTAAATAATCGCGGAACTAAAAAAGTTCCGCAAGACCTTGTGGCGCTGGATTTTGGGACTTCCGGGCTAAAGGCGATCAGAGTCAAAAATCTGAACGGCAAGCCGACTTTGATCAGCGCGGATATCCTCCCGCCCATCAAACTGGGTGGGCAAGACGCGGCTTCCGATGCGGCCAACGGCAGGAAGCTGGTCCTTGATCTTCCGCCTCAGCTCACGGCGAATTATGCGGCTCTGGCCATCAGCGGCGAGCGCGCCGTGGTGCGCGTGGTGACGTTGCCCGGCCATTTGGATCAGCCCTCCGAAGCGGAAAAGGATATCCGGGCGCATGTGGGGTTGGATGCTTCTTTTCGCGTGCGGTCGGTGATTTCGCCGTCACCGCGCCAAAAGACAGAAACGCGCTTGCTGGCAGTCGCCGTGCCGGAGGCAGACGCGAAGGCCGCGCTTTCTCTCGTCGCGGTGGGCGCGCCGGCGCCCTATTCATTGGAGATTTCGGGTGTCGCGGCGTTGAATGCGGCGCTGATGGGCCCGGTGGCGAGGCATCCCAACGGGGCGGTTGCGGTGCTCGATTGCGGGGCAACCACGAGCATGCTGGCGATTTTCAATAAGCAGTCTCTGGTTCTCGCGCGCAAGCTCGATGTCGGCGGGCTTGCCCTGCTCCATCAGATTCAGCGTCAGTTCAATGTGGATGCGGAGATGGCCATGAGCATCGTTTCGCAGGGTGCGATTGATGTGACGGCAGCGGTAAAGACGGTGATTGATCCGTTCATCCGGCAGTTGACGATTTCGCGCGATTTTGTGGAGCGCCAGGAAAATTGCCGGGTGGACACGGCCTATATTTCCGGCGGCATGAGCTTGACCCCGGCGTGGATTCGCGAGATCGCGCGGTCCACAAAGATGGATGTAAAACCGTGGGATCCTCTCGCCGACTTCGCCATGGCGCCGGGGGCCTTCCCCGACCGGCTGGCGGATCAGCAAGCCCGATTTGCGGCTGCCGTCGGCGCGGCAATGGGCGTTTTTCAGGAGCCTCCGTCGTGAGTCTTCGCGTCAATTTATTAAAGGAAGAGGAATATCGCTATCAAGGCCCGGTCAGCCTTCGATTTGCGCTGCTGGCATCCGGCGGGCTCATCCTGGCGATCTTGCTTCTTGCGGGCGCGACACTTTTGCAACGACGCCTCTCTTTGAAGCACAGCATCAACGAAGCGCAGGAGGAATGGACGCGCATCGAAGGCCGCTATGGACAGGTGACGGCAAAGCAGAAGCTGCTGAACAACAACAACGCGCTGCTCAATGAGTTGAAGCCTTGGGCTGACAGCCGTCCGAACTGGTCTCTTTTGCTTCCCGCCCTCCAGCGGCGAGTGCCGGCGTCAGCCCAACTCACCCGGCTGAGCATTCGTTCGGACTGGATATTTTTGAAACCGGAGATTCCCCCCACGCCGGACAGCGCCACGAAAGCCACGGCCACCCCGCCGCCGCCCGCGACGCCGGCCCGCAAATTCACGATCACCGCGGAAGGCCGCATTCTGGGCGAACGTTCGGAGGATGTGGTGCTGGCTTTTGTCAAAGAGCTTCGCGACGATCCGGCATTTTCCCCTTATGTTCAGTCCATGAACCTGATGCGTTTTCAACGCGCGTCGGAACAGGATAGCGGTGACGCTCGGGACTTCACGGTATCGGGCGAATTCAATCTCAGGAAGTTGCAGCCGTGAACTTCAAAATCATGACCAAAGAGCAAAAACAGAAGGTCATCCTCGCCGGCATTGTCGGCTTGGCGGTGCTGTATGCGCTCAAACAATTCGCGCTCACACCGCTGTTGGAAAGCCGCGGCAAACTCAACGACGAATTCGAGGCGATGAAGAGCAAGTTGATGCTCGCGAACGGCGCGATCAAGAATGAGGGCGAAACCCGCCGCCGCCTCGCTGAAACGCAGGCGCAACTCATGAAGGCGCAAAGCGATCTTCTCCCCTCGGCGGACAATGCGCTTTCGTGGGCGACGAAAACCATCTATCACGCGGCGCGCAGCGTGGGGCTGGATTTGGAGTCGGTTTCGGAAACTGAAACGGACCGCACCAACTTCACCGCCAAAGACCAGGTCAAGCGGGCGTTCAAGCCCTACGCCGTGCGCATGTCCGTGGAGTGCGGCTACCCTCAACTGATTGAGTTGATTAAGTCGCTTGAAGACGCGAACCCCTATCTGTGCGTGACGGGCATTCAAATCCAGTGCCAGCCGCAGACGCCTGAGCGCCATCAAATTTCAATCGTCGTGGAATGGCCGACGTGGAAAGATCCGAACGCGGTGAAACCATATCAGGGAGGCGCGGCGAATGAATCGTAGCGCCGGACTATTCCAGCGTTGGGCCATTTGCGCGCTTCTCCTGTGCGCGATCGCGGCCATCGCCGCCCGCGCGGCGGAAGAGGAAGCTGACGCCCAACCGACCGCGGCCGCCGCCGAACGCGATCCTTTCTGGCCCGTGGGCTATCAGAAGCGGACGGCGATTGAGCCGGAGCCGCAGATTTCGTCGCACACGCCGATGCCGCCCGAAAGGCGCGCGGGGCTTCAGATCAATAATCTTTCGCCCGAGCAGCAAGCGGCCTTGAGCAGGCAAATGCGCGTGAGCGGGATCATGAAGGCGCGCAACGGCTACACCGCCTATTTGAATGGGCGCCTTGTGGAGCCGGGCGACGACATCACTGTTGACTTTGACGGCCAAAAGTTGACCCTTACGGTGAAAAGTGTCGGGGCCGATTCCGTTCAAATTGAGCCCAAAATTAATCCGTGAATCGCGATAGTAGAAATAACAAGGAGTGCATCATGAAGAAGAACCTGAACTCTTGGAGCGCCGCGACTGCGTGCCTGTTCATAGCGGCATCCATCGCGTTCGGACAGGACGTTTCCGCGCCCGCCGCAACCCCGCCCCCAACATCCATCCAATTGCCAAGCGATTCTCATGATGCCGGCGCGCCCGCGGATGCGGCGGTGTCCTCCGAAGCGAACGAGCCTTCCGCAGCTTCCGCGGCTGCCGAAGCGGCCCCAGCCCCAACAACAACCGAAGCGGAAGTGAGCGCCGCGCCCACGGCGACCGAAACCAACGCCGAAGCGGAACCCGCGCCCGTGATTGAAGTGCCGACAGATAACGAAGACGCCAACGCCGGAATCTCGCAATCGAGCGACACGGACAACCGCATCAGCGTCACGCTGGACAATGTTCCGCTCCAGGACGTGGTCCGCATGTTCACCCGCATCTCCGGCGCGAACATTGTTTCCGGGACGAACTTGAGCGGCAACGTCACCGTGAACCTTCAGGATGTGGAGTGGGAGCCCGCGCTGCGCGTGATTCTCGACTCAACCGGCAACGCGCTCGTCGAAAAGACGCCCGGCATCTACACGATCGTCAACAAAAACGACCTCGCCGCCGAACCGGTGACCTCCGACACGATTTTTCTCAGCTTCGCGACCGTCTCCAACATTCTCCCCCTTGTGCAATCCATGATCGTCAGCACGAACGGACGCGCATCGGGCTTCAGCGGCGCCAACGCGATCATCGTTCAGGAAACCATCACGCGCATCAAAACGATCCGCGAAGTGGTCTCCCGTGTGGATCGCCCGCGCGATCAGGTCATGATCGAAGCGAAATTCGTCGAATTGGATGATGAAGCCATTAAGGACGTCGGCATTGATTGGTCCGTGCTCCAGGGCTACACCGTGTCCGTCACGCCGCAGTACCGATACGACAGCGCCCGCACGAAGGTCAAGTCCTCCGACGACAGCAACAGCGATCGCACCACGCGCACGCTGACCGACCGCCTTACGCGAAACGACACCGACACCCGGCGCGACGTGAGCCAGGACGCGATCGTGAATGTCGTAAACGACTCAAGCGGCTCCGGAACCACCGCCACCTATCCGGGCGGCTCCGTCACGGGCCAGGATCGGGCCGGCAGCAGCCGCGACCGCATCGCCATCAGCGGCGAAAACTTTTCCGAATATGACGCGGAGAACAACAAGGTCACCCTCATCCCCCGCCGCGATCGCACGCTCATTGATCAAGCCTACCGCGAAGACAACCGCGTGCGCACCCTCGACGACCTCGTGAGCGACGGCGACAAGGTGACGCGCACCACCACAGACGTGCTCTCGGCCATTCTCTCCGCCGAACAGTTCTCGCTCACCTTGAGCGCGCTCAAGCAGAACAACGGCGTCGAAATCATCTCGAATCCGAAAGTAGTCGTCGCCAGCGGTGAAACGGCCCTCATTCACGTGGGCCGAAATGAGCCGAACATCGTCGCCGTTCCGCAAGGCGACACGGGCGATCGCTACGCCTATCAGCTCGATGAGCGCACGCCGTTCATCGAAATCGGCGTCAAGCTCAACGTCACGCCGACCTACAACACCGAGAGCAACATCAACGTTCGGATCACGCCCGAACTCAGCCGCAAACTCGCCGACAAGTCCGTGGGCGAAGCCGGCACCTCGTTCCCGGTCACGCAAATCCGCAAAATCAGCACGGAGTTCAACCTCGAGAGCGGGCGCACCGTGGCGATCGGCGGCCTCACGGAATCGGATGACACGGAAAACGTGAAGAAGATTCCCGTGCTCGGCGACATTCCGATCATCGGCAAATATTTCTTCCGCCACTCGCACACCGAAAAGCGGCAGGACGAAGTGATCATCTTCGTCACCGTCACCTCGGCCAAACCGAGCGCGCTCGCGCAGATTTCCGGCATTCCCGAAGAGGGCCGGCTGATTCACCGCCACCTGGCGCAGCGCGCCGAAGAGGCGGCAAAGGCCGAACAGTTGAAGACCCAAAAGGGAACCAAGGCCAAATAGGCCGGGCGAATTGCGAAAGTTAGTTCTTTCTAAACGCCCGTCGCGAGACGGGTAGAATGTAAACGTGGGGTGTGGATCGGGGGATGTTCCGCCATCGGACGTGCTCCGGCTGCGCCCTGCCATGAAGGGAAGTTCAGTATGAAAAAAACGTCGTTCGGCTCGCGCGTCGCTTTAACGATGGCCGCACTGTCGCTCGGGCTCGCCATCACCGCATCCGCCCAGACCATCTCGGGCAACGTCAAAAACAATTCCGCCTGGGCAAACTCGCCCACCATTACTCCGCCCGGCGATGGATCGGGCAGCGGCACCATTCGCGTGGGTCTCTGGAACAGCAGCGCCTCCGTGGAAGGTCCGCCGTCGCACATTCAAACGCTCGCCGGCCCGGTGCCGCTCCCCGGGGCGCCCGGCCCCTTCGCCTATTCGCTCGGCGGCGCCCTCGCCGATGGCTCCTACTACGTGGTGGCGTGGGTGGATGGCAATGGAAACAGCGAATACGACCTCGGCGAGCCGCGCAGCGGGCTGGCCATCGCAACGATCGCCTCCGGCGCGCCCGTCACCGGCTTCAATGTGACGATTGTGGATGACTCGGACAACGACGGATTGGCCGACTGGTGGGAAGCGCACTGGTTCAGCGGCTCCACCGATCCTCTCGGCCACAACGGCGCCGAAGATTCCGATGGCGACGGCTTGAGCAACAAGCAGGAGTTCGACCTCTACCAGACCTATGCGCCGAACATGTTCCTCAACCCGGCCAATTGGGACACCGACGGCGACGGACTGGATGACAAATGGGAATACGACCACATGTTCGACGTCCTCATCAGCGGCATCGGACTCAATCCCGTCGTGCCGGACGAGGGACTCGACCCCGACGGCGATGGACTCTCGAACTGGCAGGAATACACCGGCGCGGATGGTCTGCCCCGAATGATTTTCGATAAGGTTGAAAACGGCTCCGTTGTCGGCAAAATCAACTCGCTGACCTCCGACGACCTCAATCCGTTGGACATTGACACTGACTACGACATGCTCATTGACAGCTTCGAAGTCGCCTGGTTCGACCCCACGAACCACATTGATCCCAAAGTCGGCATCCTCAATGCCCCGCCGGACAATTCCGGCGGCGTGGACGTCTCCATCGCGCGGGAAGACCTCGACAACGACGGCTTGAGCAATTACCGCGAAATGTGCCTCTTGCAGGAATTCCGCCAAGGCGACGTGAACGGGTTTATGTGGACGTGGACGAATCGAGTTCCCTTCCCGCAAGTCGTCTATCAGACGGACGATTCGAAACTTGTTCGCGTGGTGCTCATGAGCACGATGGGCACGAACCTCAATCTCGGGTTGTTCCCGTTTGTCTCGACCACTGTTTTCACCAACCGCTTCATGCTGCGCAACCACGATTGGACGAAGCCTTCTCCGGGCACCGGCTACTCATTTGTGGACGAACCTAACATCAGAGGCTACGACACCGACGGCGACGACCTGCCCGACGGATGGGAAGTTGAATTCAACCTCGACCCGCGCGATGACGGGACGATTGGCGAATCCTCCCCCGGCTACAAGGACGGACCCAATGGAAAATTTGGCGACCCCGACGCCGACGGCTTGCTCAACTACTCCGAATATCTTGGGCAGGACGGAAACCGTTCGACGACCAAGCCCTATGTGAACGGCACGGGCGACGAAACCAATCCCAACAAGCACAACTGGCGCCCCGACTCCACCTATCTCTGGCGCTGGTATCCGACCAACCGGCCCACCTCCTATCTCACCGATCCGCGCGCCGGCACCGGCCTTAGCCGCAACGAAACACTCGGCAGCGCATTGCCGAGCATTTCCATCGGCACCGACAACGGTCTCGACTCCGACGATGACGGCATCCCGGACATCGAAGAAATCAATCCGACCAACGCGGGCGCTTTTGCTTCAAGCCCCGTTCACTCCGCCGATCCATTCATTCAACGCTCGGCGCTCATCACCTCGACCGCCGGCCTGTTGATTCCCGATCCAGAACCGCAGTTGGCCTCCGGCTCCACGCCGGCGGGCGCGCGCGAAGACCTTCAGCGCCGCGACTGGTCCATCGAGGTGAGCGTCAAGCTGCTCGCGAATAACATGAACGGCGACCTCTTCAACTTCGTCACCCGATTGGGCGCCGCTTCGCGCACCGTCTATCGCCTGCAACTGGTGACCAACACGCCGATCCTGACCGCGCAAGGCGCCGACGGCACGACCTTCACCATCCAGGCCAATCCGCTTCCGACCAACCAGTGGGTGCATCTCGCGGCGACCTGGGACCACGCCAACAACAGCCTCGCGCTGTATGTTCAGGGCGTGCTATTCCTCGGGCGCGCGGCGTTCAACGAAAGCGTTTCATCCTTCATGTTCCCCGCGACCAACGCGCTTGCGTTCGGCGCATCGCCCGACGGCACCTTCGTCAACAACCTCGCCCTCGACGAAATCCGCATCTGGGGTCTCGCGCGCTCGCCGCGCCAGATCGCCGACTATGCGCGCTCGATGATCCCGCAGAGCAACGGCGACGATGTCTGGCTCGACAACGGGAACGGCATCTACTTCGGCACCAACGACACACTGCTCGTCAACGGCGGCTCTCTCTTCGATGGCGAGCCCGGCGTCCCCCTCGCCAACGTCATGACCGCCGGCGGCAACTACTGGCTCGACAACGGAAACGGTTATTTCGAATCCGCCACCGACATCGTTCTCTACCGCGGCGGAACGCTGACTGAAGGCACGCCCGGCACGGCGGTCGGCAACGTTCGCTTTAACGACAAAGACGGCAGCGGGGGCTTCAGCCGCGACAGCCTCCTGGCCTATTACCGTTTCGACGATGGCGGCACGACCGTCGAAGACTTCGCGCGCAAGGCCAAGAACGGACTCCTCGGCGCCACCGCCGAAAACTACGCCTTCCATGACAGCGGCTACGCCCTCCCGATGATCGGCATCACGCTCATCACCAACGGCGCCGCCCCGATTCTCGGCGCGGACGCCCGAGGCGCGGACGACAGCGACGGCGACGGACTCCCCGACGCGTGGGAAGTCGTCAACAACCTCAATCCCTACGACAACGGGACATTCGGCGAATCCGCACCCGGCCTGAAAGATGGACCCAACGGCGCGCTCGGCGATCCTGACGGCGACGGATTGAACAACATCTATGAATACTGGGCGCGCACCAACCCGCGCGACGCCGACACGGACAACAACGGCAATTCCGACGCACAGGAAGACTACGACGGCGACGGCATCGTCAACAGCACGGAACAGGCGCTCGGCAGCCGTCCGGACATCGTGGACACGGATGACGACGGGTTCCCCGACAACATCGAACAAAGCAACGGATCAAATCCCGCCGACCCCGCCGACCCGCCGGTCTCTCGCGCGCTGGTCTTCGGGGGCGCCCCAAACGACTATCTCGACATTCCGCTGAGCTACAACCAACGCCTCACCGACTTCACGCTCGAAGCCCTGGTGAACCCGGCGACCGTCGCCGGCAACGGCGGCACGATCATCCGCCGCGCTGTTCAAAACCTCAACGGCGGCTCGGACGCGGTCAACTACGTCCTCGGCGTCGAGCCGAACGGCGGCACGCTCCGCGCGATCGCGGGCTACATCCAAACCGACGGCACGCCCTACATTCTGCGCGGCGGCAGCATCCCCGCCGGAACCTGCTCGCACGTGGCCGCGACCTACAACACCCTCACCGCGACGCTCTCCGTGTACGTCAACGGAATCCTCGTCGCCTCGACGAATAACTTCTTCCTCTCGCCACCTGTCAACGGGCGCGGCGGCGAAGCCTTCGTCCGCGTTGGCGAAGACTTCCAAGGCGTGATTGACGAAGTCCGCGTCTGGAAACTTCCGCGCAGCGCCGCGCAGATTTCATCCAACCAACAGAGAACCGTCGCCTTCACCGACACCAACCTCGTGAACTACTTCCGCTTCGACGACGGTCAAGCCACCAACAACATCTTCCCGTTCGGCCCATTCAACCAACCGGCGGGCGTGCAGGATTGGACCTTCACGAAGGATTGGAACAAACAATGGCGTCACGCCGCCCGCTTCAACGGCAACGTCAGCGTCACCGATGTGGGAAGCTGCCTGCTCGTCCCCCCCTCGTTGCGCGTCATTCTCCTGCCGCCCGACGCCGTCACCAACGGCGCCCAGTGGTCCGTGGATGGCGGCGCGTTCCAGAACAGCGGCACAACGCTGACGGACCTCACGCCCGGCTCGCACCTCCTCGCCTACAAGGCCGTCGCGAACTATGTCGCGCCCACGAATGAAGCGATCGTCCTGAGCAACGGCGTCGCCACCACCATCACCCGCACCTATGTGCCCTATGGCAGCCTGGTGATCGTGCTCGACCCCGCCGGCGCGCGCACGGCCGGCGCTCAATACAACATTGATGGCGGCGCATATCTCAACAGCGGCACCACCAACGCCCTGCCGCCCGGCAACCACATCATCACCTACAAGACGCTCTCCGGCTGGACCGCCCCCAGCAATGAAACCGTGACCATCACCAGCGGCAACGAACTTTCCCTCAGCCGCTTCTACTCCGGCGATACGGATGGCGACGGCATGCCCGACGATTGGGAAATTGCCAACGGCCTTGACCCGAACGACCCGTCCGACGCGGGACTCGACCCTGACGGCGACGGCCTCACCAACCTCGAAGAATATCAGCACGGCACCGATCCGCATAACTGGGACACGGATGGCGACGGCGTTTCCGATCTGAACGAAATCCTCGGCGGCTCCGATCCGCTCGATCCGAGCAGTAAACCGAAGGTGAAGGAAGTCAACGACTTCGACAGCGACACCGCCACCGACCTCGCCGTGTACTGGGCGCAAACGGCGACATGGTACATCCGCAACAGCAGCAACCTCACCACCCGCGTGCAACAGTGGGGCTGGCCGTCCGCAATTCCCGCGCCCGCCGATTATGACGGCGATGACAACACCGATGTCGCGGTAATGAATCCCGTGGATGGCCGCTGGTACATCTACGAATCCATCACTCGCTACATTCGCGTTCGCCTCTGGAACTGGGGCAACGTGATTCCCGTTCCGGCGGACTACGACGGCGACAACCGCGCCGACATCGCCACCTACAAGCCGGAAAACGGCCTGTGGTCCATCAGCTACAGCCGCCTCTCCAGCAGCAACACCGCGACTTCGCTGGCTCAAAACTGGGGTTGGTCGGCTTCCCTGCCCGTCCCCGCCGACTACGACGGCGACAGCAAAGATGACCTCGCCGTGTTCTGGCCGCAGGGCGGCTACTGGTACATCCGCCAAAGCTCGAAAGTCGGCACCACCAACGAAGTGCTGATGAGCGGCGCGCCCATTCAATGGGGCTGGGCCGATGTGAAGGCCGTGCCCGGCGACTACGACGGAGACCGCCGCGCCGATGTCGCCGTGTATCATCCCGCAACCGGCAACTGGTACATCCGCAAGTCGAGCAATGGACAGATCCTCGGCGGCGCGCCCATTCAGTGGGGCTGGGCCGATGCGATCCCCGCGCCCGGCGACTACGACAAGGACGGCATCACGGACATTGCGGTCTATCATCCCGCAACCGGCAACTGGTACATCCGCAAGAGCAGCACCGGCACGATCATGAGCGGCGGTCCGATTCAGTTCGGATTCTGGCCCGCACGTCCGCCGCGCGCGCCGGCGAACTTTTAGACCTGCGCCGGCCGCACAACGTCAGCGGCGAGCGTTGCCAACAACGCTCGCCGCTTTCTTTTGCTCTGGCGTCGCGCGCAACTTGAAAAATAAAATCAGAAACAAGACCGGCAGACACACCAACAACTCCACGCCCACCGCGCCCACGTTGTGCCACTGAAATACATCAGCCCACTCCGTCTTGAGCAGACGCCAGAAGACCGGGCGGCTTGAAATGAAGAATCGGCCCGTGATCGGCCAAAACGCCATGATGCCGAAAGGCGGGCGGCCGTCGTCGCTCACCCAATCCAACGCCAGATGGCTCCCCAGAACGGCGAGAACAAAAAGATAATCCCTGAAGTTCGCGGCGCGCGTGGCAAACCGCCACACCAACCACGCCGCGGCAGAAGCAACCAGCACCCATCCGATCGTGTGCGTGTAGAGATGATGATAGGCGTTGATCTCGCCCGAGATCACGCCGGGCACATAATCCACATCCGGAAGGTTCGCGAGAACCACGCCGCCCATCAGCAACGCCTTGCGCTCGCGCAACGCGCGCGCCAGCGCCGCGCGCGGGCCAGGCCGCACGCCATATTGGACGGCCATCGCCAGTCCAATAAGAGAATGCGCGACCGGAGACGGCATGCCGAAGATCAGCGCGCGCCCAAAGCGCGTTTCGCCGCGGCGATGAGATCCGCGCCGCGAAGATTGCGGCCCACGATCACGCCGTTCTGATCCACGAGATAGTTCGTGCAATCGCCAAAAATGCCCAAATCTTTCGTGAGGTTGCGATCCAGCGGCGCCAGCGGCCAGGCGATACGCTGCGCTTGCGCGAAGCTGTTCAAGTCGCCGCTGTTGGCGTCGAGGTTGACGCCGATCACTTCAAAGCCCGAGGTGTGATACCGCGCGTAAAAAGAGCGAAGATTGTCGAGGTCGCGCTTCCATGGCGTCCAATCGCGCGCCCAGAAATCCACGAGATAAACTTTGCCGCGCAGGTCTTCCGATGTCCACGTTCGTCCGGAGGCGTCCGTGACACGGAACGAGGGAAACGCCGCGCCGGGCGAAAATTGCGACTGCTGTTTTGCAACGTTCATCGCCATCACCGAAACGGATCCCGCGCTGCCGGCGCTCGGGCGCACCATCGTCACGGGCGTGTTGCGCCCCTCGCCGACTGAGTAGCTGTAGAATTCGGGGTCATAATTCGGGCTGGCCTGAAACTCCTGCATCACGCGCTGAATGGCCGACTCATCGCCCATCTGCGAATAGGTCTGGGCCTCGCGCACATACACTTTTTTCATGGCCGGCAGCTTGACCTTGCCGAAACGCGTTTTGAGATCATCCAACGCGCTCAACGCGCTGGAATAATCGCGGCGCATGTCGCTGAACACCATCGCCTTGATGACCCCCGCCTCGATCACGCCGTTCCAGTCGCCCGCCTGTTCTGCCTTGGAGGAGAGGCGATCGAGCGATCCCAGCGCCTCGTTCCATTCCGCCTGCGTGTACGAGCCGTGGCCCATGGATTGAAGTTTGCTCAAAACCTGGTTCAACTCCGCCGGGTAGTCCGCCGCCATCGCCACGGAGGCTCCAGCCAGCACCATCGCCATCAACAGTCTTTTCATGTGCATTCCTCTTGCGTTGTCGTGAACATATACTAGCGTCATGCGGCAATGAAAAGCTGGATTGCGGACGCCATCATTTATCAGGTCAACCTGCGCGGCCTTGCCGCGCGCGAACCGCGCAACGCCTTCGAAGCGGCGCGCGAGAAAAAGCTGAAGGATTCTCCCCTCGCCTACGTCGCGCGAAACCTCGACTATATTCGCGACCTCGGCGCGACGGTGGTGTATTTCATGCCGCCCTATCCCATCGGCCGCGCCTTTCGGAAGGGCATCGGCTCGCCCTACTCGATCCGCGATTTTCGCGCCATCGAACCCGAATACGGCTCGAAAAGGGAAATGGCCGCGCTGGTCCGCAAGGCGCACCGCCTCGGACTCAAAGTGATTTTCGACATCACGCCCAACCACACCAGCCGCGACAACGTGTGGATCACCCAGCATCCGGAATTTTACGTGAAGCGAGACAACGGCGAGGTCTTTTTTGACTGCGACTGGTCCGACACGGCGAAACTTGACTACACAGAACCCGCCTTGCGCCGCGAGATGCTGGAGATCTACGACCACTGGCTGAGCTTTCTCGGCAAAGGCGACGGCATTGACGGATTCCGCCTCGATATGGCGCACTTCATCAACGACAAGTCATTCTGGAACGACGCCATGCCGGAGCTGCGCCGCCGCCACGCCGATCGCGAGTTGCTCTTTCTCGCCGAGTGCTACGGCTTCGAGCCGAACTGCGACCTCTTCGCGCGAGGCATCAACGCCGCCTACGACGACGATTTCTATAAATGCTGCCAATGGCTCTACGGCGTGGATGAAGATCATAACACCGTCATTTGCCCCGCGGCCGGTCTCGATCAGAACCATGATTTTCGCGACCGCCACAGCGCTTTTCTTTCGGGCGGCATCGCCGGCGCTTTTGCCCGTGCGCTTCAAAATTACGAAGACCGCTATTCCTCCGCCCAAACTACATTTCTCGCGCGCTACACGGACAATCACGATGAAGGACGCGGCATGTACCTCTACGGCGAAGGCGCCGTTCGCGCCGTCAACGCGCTGGCCTTCACCACGCGCATGACGCTTCCGTTCATTCTTACCGGCGAAGAATTCGGCGCGGTCAATCGTCCGCCCATTCACGACCGCATGAACCCCATCGGCAAGAAGCGAAGAATTCGCCGCGCTGATGGCAGCGTTTGGGAGCAGGAATCCGTGGAGTTCGAGGGCAACAGTTTTGCGCGCGATCCGAAGAAGCGGGCGGAACTTCTCCGCTACTTCAAGTCGCTCATCAAACTGCGTCGCGCCACGCCCGCGCTCGTGCACGGAACGCAGATGCCGCTGGACGTCGGAGAACAGGCATCGGCAAACGAGCGAGCCGTCATCGCCTTCGAGCGAAAGCTGGGGAAGACTGTCCTTCGCGTCGCGATCAATCTCGGCCCTGAACCGCGCAAACTCGCGCGCGCCGCCGCGCTGCGCGGAAGCGTAATCTGGGGCCGATTCGACGATCAAAAACTCGCCCCGTTTGGCGGCGTCGTCGTGCGAATTTCGCGCTGATGCCCAGGCTTCATGTTCGTAGTGTTGGCGGGTTTTGCGCTACAATTTTGTATCGTTATGCGGCCTCTGAAAAATGGCGATCCGACGACGCGCAATTTATAATTATTTGCGTATCAATGAGTTACTTCTCGCATTCGACTTCCAGACCGGTGCGCTGGCATAGAAAATGTTTGTGTGCATGAGTCACGCGCCATACAAAGGCGAACTCAATCGAAAGGCGAAACGAACTATGCACATCAAGCAGTTGAACGCACGGCAGGCCGCCGTCGCAGCGGTCACCACCTATCGGCCCATCGAGAAGCCGCTCAATTTCATGGAGACCCCTGCCGGCGAAATTTTCGGCTCCAATGTTTTTAACGACGCCGAAATGCGCAAGCGTTTGCCGAAGCAGGTTTATTCCGCCCTCACGCGGACGATCAAGAACGGCGAAAAGTTGGACGCGAGCGTGGCGGACACGGTCGCCACGGCGATGAAGGAGTGGGCCATCGAAAAGGGCGCCACGCACTACGCGCACGTGTTCCAGCCGTTGACGGGATTCACAGCCGAAAAGCACGACAGCTTCCTGAGCCCCGACGGCGAAGGCGGCGCCGTCGCCGAGTTCAGCGCCAAGCAGTTGATTCAGGGCGAATCGGACGCCTCGTCCTTCCCATCCGGCGGCATTCGCGCCACGTTCGAGGCGCGCGGCTATACCGCGTGGGATGTGACCAGTCCGGCCTACATTCTCGAAAACCCCAACGGCACGACGCTGTGCATTCCCACCGTGTTCTGTTCGTGGACGGGCGAGGCGCTCGACAAAAAGACGCCGCTGCTTCGTTCGATGCAGGCGCTGAACAAGCAAGCGCAGCGCATTCTCAAACTTTTCGGCCACAAGGACCCCGGCTATGTTTTCGCCTGCGCGGGACCGGAGCAGGAGTACTTCCTGGTGGATCGAAATCTCTTCTTCGCACGCCTCGATTTGACGCTGTGCGGCCGCTCGCTCTTCGGCGCGAAACCCGCGAAGGGGCAGGAGTTTGAAGACCAGTACTTCGGCTCCATTCCTGACCGCGTGCTCGCGTTCATGCTGGAGGTGGAACGCGACCTCTACAAACTCGGCGTGCCGGTGAAGACGCGCCACAACGAAGTCGCGCCGAGCCAATACGAGATCGCGCCCGTGTATGAAAGCGCGAATGTCGCGGCGGACCATCAGCATCTCGTGATGCTCACGCTCCGGCGCGTCGCCGAAAAATACGGACTCGCGTGCCTGCTCCACGAAAAGCCCTTCGCGGGCGTCAACGGATCGGGCAAGCACCTGAACTGGTCGCTCGGCACGTCCAAGATGAATCTGTTGGAGCCGGGTCGCAGCCCGCAGGACAACGCGCAGTTCCTCGTGTTCTGCGCCGCCGTCATCCGCGCCGTGCACAAATATGCCGAATTGCTCCGCGTCGCGATCGCGCACGCGGGCAACGACCATCGCCTCGGCGCGAACGAAGCGCCGCCGGCCATCATCTCTATTTTCCTCGGCGACATGCTCACGGATGTTTTCGAACAGTTGGGAAAGGGCGGCGCTCGGAAAACGAAATCCGCCGGCACGCTCGAAATCGGCGCGGATGTCCTGCCCCCGATCCCGAAGGACGCGGGCGACCGCAACCGCACGTCGCCGTTCGCCTTCACCGGCAACAAATTCGAATTCCGCGCCGTCGGCTCGAACCAATCCATTTCCGGCCCGCTCGTGATTCTCAACACGATCGTCGCCGAGTCGCTGGATTTCATCGCGACGGAATTGGAGAAGGCGACGAAGGGCAACGCGGAGAAGCTCAACGCCGCGGTGCAGGACGTGCTGGGGAGCGTGTACCAGAAGCACAAGGCCATCATTTTTAACGGCGACGGCTACTCCGAGGCTTGGCACAAGGAGGCCGCCGCGCGCGGGCTCCCCAACCACCGCAACACGGTCGAGGCTTTCGCCGCGGTCTGGAATAAAAAGGCCTATGGCGAGATGATGGAAAAATATGGCGTGCTCTCGCGGCGCGAACTCAGCGCTCGGCACGAGATTTATCTCGAACGTTATTGCAAGGACATCAACACCGAGTCGCTGCTTTGCAGTGACATCGCGAAGTCACAGCTCTTGCCCGCGGCCTACCGCTACCAGGGCGAACTGGCTTCAACCGTGGCGGCGTTGATCGCGACGGGACGCCAGTCCGACACGTCGTCGCTCGATCTTCTGACCAAACTGGTCCACAATTTTGAGAAGGCGATTCACCGGCTGGATGACGCCATCGGCCACAAGTCCAACGGCGATCTGCTGGCCGAGGCCCGCCACTATCACGACACGGTCTTGCCCGCGATGAAGGCGGTGCGCGACATCTCTGACGAGTTGGAAATGGTCGTCGCGGACGACCTCTGGCCGCTGCCGACCTATCAGGAAATGTTGTTCATCCGATAGCGGCATCCGATGACCCCGACGCTCAAAGCCGCGCTCGTTCAGGTGAATGTCGCCGTCGGCGCGTTGACGCCGAATGCGCAGAAGATCGCCCGCCTCGCGCGCGAAGCCGCCGGGGCGGGCGCGCAACTGATCGTCTTTCCCGAGCTGGCGCTCTGCGGCTATCCGCCGGAGGACCTTGTGCTGAAGCGGCATTTCCTCGCGGACTGCTCGGCGGCGTTGCGTTCGCTCGCGCAAGCGCTCCCGCCGGAGCCGATCGTGCTCGTGGGCGCGCCGGTGCGCGAAGGCCGGAACACGTTCAACGCGCTCGCGGTTTTTCAAGGCCGCAGACTCCGCGGGTTCCACCACAAACAGCTGCGCTCGGATTACGGCGCGTTCGACGAGAGCCGCGTGTTCGCAGCCGGCGCGGGAGCGACGGTTGTGGATGCCGGCGGGCTGCGCATCGGCCTGCACATTTGCGAGGATTCGCTGGATGCGGCAGCCGCGCCGTGCGCGGCGATAAGGGATTTGTGCGTGGACGTGTTGGTGAACATCTCCGCTTCGCCGTATTACCGCGGACGCCACGAGCAGCGCGAAAAGCTGTTGTCGAAGGCGGCGCGATTTGCCGGCGCGCCGTTGTTGAACGCGAACCTCGTCGGCGGGCAGGATGAGCTGGTTTTTGAGGGCGCATCAGTCGCGTTCAACGCGCGGGGAAAGTTGATCGCCCGCGCGCGGCAGTTCGCCGAGGAGATTTTATTTGTTGAAGTTCCAATCGTTGGAAAGAAGCGCGCCCGGATTTCCAATCGTTGGAAACCCGCGGCAATAAAAGTTCCAACGATTGGAAAGCCGGCGGAAAAAAGTTCCAACGATTGGAAAAATCGGCGGGCGCCGGCGCTGGGCGACCTGGAGGAAGTGTATTCGGCGTTGAAGCTGGGCTTGAGGGATTATGTGGACAAGAACGGCTTTCCGAAGGTGGCGCTCGGGCTGAGCGGGGGCGTGGATTCGGCGCTGGTGGCGGCGATTTGCGTGGATGCGCTGGGGCCGGATCGCGTGGTGGGCGTGACGATGCCGTCGAAATTTTCGTCGGCGGAGACGCGAAGCGACGCGGTGCGGTTGGCGAAAAATTTGCGGATTCCGGTGCACACGGTCGCGATTCAGCGGCTCTACGAGGGATATCTCGCGGAGCTTGCGCCGCTCTGGCCGGGCCGCGCGTCGGACACGACGGAGGAGAATATTCAGGCGCGGATTCGCGGGAATATCGTGATGGCGCTGTCGAACAAGTTCGGCTGGCTGGTGGTGACGACAGGGAACAAGAGCGAGGCCGCGGTGGGCTATTGCACGCTTTATGGCGATATGGCGGGCGGTTTTGCGCTGATCAAGGACGTGCCGAAGACGCTGGTGTGGGCGTTGGCGCGCTGGCGCAACGCGGCGGGCGAAGTGAGTCCGGCGACGACGATCGAGCGGGCGCCGACGGCGGAACTGCACACGGGGCAGAAGGACCAGGACACGCTGCCGCCGTATGACGTGCTGGATGGAATTATCGAACGTTACGTGGAAATGGATTGGAGCCTGGATGCGATGGTCGCGGACGGATTCGACGCGGCGACGGTGAAGCGCGTGATTCGCATGATTGACCGGAGCGAATACAAGCGGCGGCAGAGCGCGCCGGGCGTGAAGATCACCCCAAGGGCGTTCGGGCCGGAGCGCCGCCTGCCGATCACGAATCTCTATGGGGAGCGGATATGAGCGGACCTTCGAAGGAGGGGGCCGCGCCGGAGCGGCATTTGAAGGAATTGCGGATGTTGCATGCGTTGAGCAACATTCTCGATCAGAGCCTCGACATGCGGGAAGTGGTGAACCCGGTGTTGGATCTGCTTGCGGAATTCATGGGGATGAATTTCGGGACGCTGACGCTGCTGAACCGGAAGACGGGCGATATTTTGATCGAGGCGGCGAACGGCCTTTCGGCGCAGCAGGCCCGCAGCGGGCGGTACAAGATCGGCGAGGGCGTCACGGGCAAGGTGATTCAGTCGGGCGAGGCGATCGTCATTCCGAAGAAGAGCGAGTCGCCCTTGATTCTGGATCGAACGAAGCGCGGGAAGCGCGAAGACACGTCGTTCATCTGCGTCCCGATCAAGGTGGGCAAGGAAGTGGTGGGCGCGTTGAGTGTGGACCAGCTTTTCCACTCGAAGGAGCAATTGGATGACGACGCGCGGCTGCTGAGCATCGTGGCCTCGATGGTCGCGCAGGCGGTGAAGCTGCGGCGCGCAGCGCAGGAGGAGCGGGAAAAGCTCGAACTGGAAAACGAGCGGCTGCGGCAGGAACTCCGCGAGCGGTTCCGTCCGTCAAACATCATCGGCAACTCACACGAGATGCAGGTGGTGTATGACCAGATCGCGCAAGTTTCCAAGAGTTCGGCCACGGTGCTGATTCTCGGGGAGACGGGCACGGGCAAGGAGTTGATTGCGCACGCCATCCATTACAACAGCAACCGCGAGGGCAAGCCGTTCGTGAAGGCGCACTGCGCCGCGCTGCCGGAGAATCTCATCGAGAGCGAATTGTTCGGCCACGTGCGCGGCGCGTTCACGGGCGCGCTGACGGATCGCAAGGGCCGGTTCGAGCTGGCGCACGGGGGGACGCTTTTTCTCGACGAGATCGGAGATATTCCGCTTTCGATCCAGATCAAATTGCTGCGCGTGATTCAGGAGCGCGAGTTTGAGCGCATCGGCTCGACACAAACGACGAAGGTGAACGTGCGCCTGATCGCGGCGACCAACCGCAACCTTGAAGAGATGGTGGCGCAGGGCAAGTTTCGCGAGGACCTTTTCTATCGGCTGCACGTGTTCCCGATTTTTGCGCCGCCGCTGCGGAATCGGAAGTCGGATGTGGCGTTGCTCGCCGACCACTTTCTCGAAAAATACGCGCGGGAGTCGGGCAAGAAAGTGCGCCGCCTTTCGAGCGCGGTCATTGATATGCTGATGAGCTATCACTGGCCGGGCAATGTGCGCGAGCTCGAAAATTGCATCGAGCGCGCGGTGCTCGTTGCGGAAGGCGATGTGATCCATCCCTATCACCTGCCCCCCACCCTGCAAACAGCGGAACATGCCGGAGGCATGGCCACGGGGAGTTTGAAGGAGATGGTGGATGCGTATGAACGCGACATCATTGTGGACGCGCTGAAATCGGCGCGCGGGAAAATGGCGCCCGCGGCCCGAAGCCTGAAGACCACGGAACGAATCTTCGGCTACAAAGTCCATCAGTTCGGGATTGATCCGAAGCGTTACGCCACGTGAGGCGCGAAAATTTTCCCGTCGTCCGCGATGGAACGCCTTGACGGTGCGGGCGTGGGGGCTAGAGTACCCACGATGTGCGCTGAAGTGAGGGCCGTACAGGTCGGCCTTGCTGGGCAAAAGGAGCAGAGAAGATGAGGAATTCGAAGATTCAATCGGTGGTCGCGCTGGCTGCCGTGCTGTCCATGTGTGGCGGGCTGGTCAGGGCGGAGGAGTCGGAACTCGCGGCCAGCTTGGACCTGCCGGTTCTTTCGGCGTATGTGTGGCGCGGGCAAGTGATCTCGAAGGATTTCGTTCTTCAGCCCTCTCTCACGGTGGCCAAGGGGGGCTTCGCCATCAACTGGTGGGGCAATTTTAATTTGGAGGACAATGCCACGGGGCACGCGGCTGAATTTTCCGAACACGACATTGGGGTGTCTTATTCGACCGTGTGTCCGCTGACGGGCGCGAATCTGACGCTCGGCGTGGTGAACTACGATTTCCCGAACGTTCTGGAGGAAACGGCGGGCGGGAACGTCTCGTTGCAGAACAACACGCGCGAAGTGTATTTGATGGCGGCGTTCAGCGACGTGCTGCTCTCGCCGACGCTCTCCGTCTATTATGACTTCAAGGAGGCGGATGGCTTCTATGGCAGCCTCGGCATTAGCCACGACGTGGAGCTGACGGAGAAGGCCTCGTTGAGCCTGGCGGCGTCGCTCGGCGCGGCGGACAGCAACTGGGACAAGTTCTATTACGATGAAGACACCAGCGCGGGGCTGAACGACGTCACGGTCAGCGCCTCCATTCCTATGGCCGTGAGCGACAGCCTCACGCTCACGCCAGGCGTCAGCTATTCGTCGCTGTTGGACGACGCGCGCAGCGCCGTTCAGAACAACGGCTACTACTTCGGCAAGAAGGATTATGTGGTCGGCAGTTTGATGGCCAGCATCGCGTTCTGAATCGCGACTGGTTGAAATTCATGAAAGCGCTCCGCCCGAGCGGCGGGGCGCTTTTTTGTGATCAGCGATGGCCTGATGAGACGATCAGGCTCCTCCCCTATATCCGCGTCATTGCGGCGTCACTATACTGCCCTCGTGGAAGGGAGGTGGACCATGGGTAGCCTGCAAATACGAGACGTGATCAGGATCGCGCGGGGTTTCCACCAGCGGCTGGCAGTCCTGTATCAGACCGCCGGTGATCAAACCACGGACGAGCGGTTGCGAATGCTCCTGTACTACATGAGCCGCCACGAGGAGAACCTGGAAGCGTGCCTCACGAAATACGAGCGCGAGGGAGCGGTTCGGGTGTTGAACGCATGGATCAGGCCGCCGCAGACGCAGGATCTCGCGTCCGCGTTGAGCCGGGTTCGGTTTGGCGGCTTCATGGCGATCGAGCAGATCATCGAGTCGGCCCTGGGCGTGGACGAAGCGTTGGTCGCTTATTACCGATGCCTCTCCGAGCGGGCCGAGACGGAAGAATCACGCGACCTTTTCAGCGCGCTCCACGAAATGGAGCGACGCCACGAAGGTCAGCTCGTTCGGGATGCGATGGAACTGGTCGCCGGATGAGCGCGACCTTCATGAAGCGCGCTCGACAGTGGCGCAATTTTGCGCCATTCTCGGACGCGCATGGAATCGTCTCCGGAGGCGCGCCTGACTCGATACGATGTGCTTCGCGAGCGCGAAGCGCAACTGCGCGCTATTCTCGACACCGCCGTTGACGGCATCATCACGATAGACGAGCGCGGCACCATTGAACTGTTCAATCCCGCCGCCGAGCGCATTTTCGGCTACGCCGCCGATGAAGCCATCGGGCAGAACGTTAAGCTGCTCATGGATTCGCCGCACCGCGAAGCCCATGACGGCTATCTCGCTCGCTATCTCAAAACCGGTCGCGCGTCCATTATCGGAACGGGGCGGCAGGTGCCTGGACGGCGAAAGGATGGAACGACCGTTTCGATTGATCTCGCGGTCAGCGAGGTGAAGTCCGGCAAACGGCGGCTTTTCACCGCGCTGGTCCGGGATTTGACGGATCGCGAGCGCGCCGAGGCGGCCATAACTTCCGTCAGCGAATTTGAACGGCAGCAAATCGGGCGCGAATTGCACGACGGGATTGGGCAGGAGATCACGGGGTTGACGCTGCTGGCCAAGGCGCTGGCGAACAAGATGCAGGACAACCCGCAACTGCGTAAAGAAGCCAACGGTATCGCCGCGCTCGCCTCGAAATTGTTAAAGGATGTGAAACGACAGGCGCACGGCCTGTATCCGGTGGAGCTGGAACGCAACGGCTTGAGCTACGCCCTGCGCGAGTTGGCGATCAATCAGGAGGCCCTCTTCCGCATTAAATGCGCGTATGAAGAGCTTTCGCCTCCGCCGGCGATGAGCAAATCATCGGAGCTTTATCTTTATCGCATCGCGCAGGAGGCCGTCACCAACGCCATCCGGCATGGCCAGGCGCGGCGGGTCCTGATTCGGCTGGAGCGGCGCGAGTCCACCGTGTCGCTGAGCATCCGGGATGACGGATCAGGAATGCCGGACAAAATTCCTGACAAACGCGGCATGGGCTTGACGATCATGAGGTATCGGGCCAATGCTGTGGGTGGAGTGCTGCGTATCAGTCGAAATCCGGATTATGGGACCACGGTGACCTGCGCGTTTGCCGTGCCCACCGGGTCCATGGACGATTCCAGAAAGGATTGAGTATGGCGGGAAAGAAGTCGGCGGCGGTCAAACCGAAAGGCGTTCTGATTGTGGACGATCACCCCATCGTGCGCCAGGGAATCCAACGTTTGCTGGCCCAGGAGTCGGACCTGCATGTTTGTGGCGAAGTGGATTCCGCGAAAGAGGCGCGATCGCTGATCGAAAAGAATCCGCCCGACGTCGCGGTGATTGATATCACGCTCCCCGGCGCCGACGGCTTGGAGTTGACGAAGAGCCTGCGCGCTCAGGAGTTCAAATTTCCCATTCTCATCATGTCCATGCACGACGAGTCCCTCTATGCCGAGCGAGCGCTCCGCGCCGGCGCCAACGGCTATATCATGAAGCACGAAGTGGCGGACAAGATCGTCGAAGCGATTCGCAAAGTTCTCAGCGGCTCCATCTATGTCAGCGACAAGACGGGGCAGCGGATTCTCCAGGATTTGAGCACCGCTCGCGCCGACTCCAGCGCGCCGCCGCTCCAGCGGCTCAGCGATCGAGAACTCGAAGTCTTCCGCAGAATCGGCCAGGGCCAGACGACCCGCCAGATCGCCGACGCGCTTCACTTAAGCATCAAGACCATCGAGACCTATCGCGCGCACATCAAAGAAAAGCTGAACATCAACACGGCGACGGAACTCGTCCGCGTCGCCGTTCAGTGGTCCACCCACTGAACCCGTCGGCCCGGCCGAAACGCGCCGCCACCGCAAAAGCGACATTATTGAAGTTTTTGCGGCTCAGCACGCAACACAAATGTAGCGCATTCGTCGTCACAATTTCGCCTGCTTGGTCACAACCAGCTTGTGCGCAACTTGTTACAGTCGCGCCACAAACTTGGAACGCTTCTAGCATTAGAGCCTGAAAACGCAAATGCGTTTTTTCAGGTCACGATGCAGGTTGAAGCATGAACGAGACGGCACAAAGAATATTGAAGGCGGGACGACCGGACGCGCAAGGGCTCTACGAGCCGGGATTTGAACACGACGCCTGCGGCGTCGGTATGGTTTGTAATTTGAAGGGTCTCAAGTCGCACGATGTGATTCAGCGCGCGTTGCAGATTCTGACGAACCTCTCGCATCGCGGCGCATGCGGTTGCGACGAGACGACTGGCGACGGCGCGGGCATCCTCATGCAACTGCCGCACAAGTTTCTGCGAAAGGTTGCGAGCGGACTGGACCTTCATCTGCCGGAAGAAACCGCTTACGCAACAGGCCTCGTCTTTCTTCCGCGCAACGCGGCGGAGCGGGAACGGTGCATGGAACTTTTTGAGCGCGTGATTCGGGCGGAAGGCCAAACGTTCTTGGGCTGGCGCAACGTTCCACAGCGCAGCGAAGTTCTGGGCGACATCGCGCGGCGCGCCGAACCGGTGATCCGCCAGGTTTTCATCGGGCGCGGCGCGGGCCTGAAGGACCAAGCCCACTTTGAGCGCAAACTGTTGGTGATTCGCAAGGTCATGGAAAAGACGGTGCGCGAGTCATCGCTGCTCGAAAAGCGCCTCTTCTATGTGCCCACGCTTTCGAGTCGCACGATGGTGTATAAGGGCCTCTTGCTGGCCGAGCAGATTCAGCCCTATCTGCCGGACCTGACCGACCCGGACATGGAAAGCGCGATGGCTCTCGTGCATCAACGCTATAGCACGAACACGTTTCCCACATGGGATCTGGCGCACCCGTTCCGCCTGCTCTGTCACAATGGAGAGATCAACACCTTGCGCGGGAATGTGAATTGGCTCACGGCTCGCGAGCGCGTTTTTCACAGCCCGCTTTTCGGCGACGACCTGCGCAAGCTCTTCCCCATTGCCACGCCGGGCGCGAGCGACTCGGCGATTCTCGACAACGCCGTTGAGCTGCTCTACCACGCGGGCCGGTCGCTGCCGCACGCGATGTCCATGCTGATTCCCGAAGCGTGGAAAAATCACACGAGCATGTCCGATGAGAAGAAGGCTTTCTATCATTATCACTCCTGCCTCGTGGAGCCATGGGACGGGCCGGCCTCGATCCCCTTCTCCGACGGCGACTGCGTGGGCGCGGTGCTCGATCGCAACGGGCTCCGCCCCTCGCGCTACACCGTCACGAAAGATGGCTTCGTTATCATGGGTTCCGAGACCGGCGTGCTGGACATTGCGCCGGACAACGTCGTTCGGAAGGGACGTCTTGAGCCGGGTCGAATGTTTCTGGTGGATATGACGCGCGGGCGAATTGTCGAAGACGATGAGATCAAGAGCGAAATGGCCGCGCGCAGGCCGTATCGCGCGTGGCTGAACGCAAATCTCGTTGCGCTGGATCAACTCCCCGCGCCGCGCAAGCCACTGCCCGCGCTTTCCGACGATCTTCGCGTGCTCCAAAATCTCTTCGGCTACACCGCCGAGGACCTTCGGATCATCCTGGCTCCGATGGGGCGTTCGGGCACGGAGGCCATCGGTTCGATGGGGGTGGACGTGCCGCTGGCCGTGCTCTCGGATCGCCCGCAGTTGCTTTATTCCTATTTTAAACAGCTTTTCGCGCAGGTCACGAATCCACCGCTGGATGCCATTCGCGAGGAACTTGTGACTTCGATGAGCACCAGCATCGGCGCCACGCGCAATTTGCTGGACGAGACGCCCGCGCACTGCCGTCAGCTTGCGCTGCCGCAGCCGATTCTCACGAGCGAAGATCTCGCGCGAATCCGCGAGAACGAGTCTCCCGGCCTTTCGTCCATCACCCTGCCTGCGTTGTTCGACGTGGAGGCGGACGGTCCCGCGCTGGAGGCCGCCGTTGAAGGTCTGTGCGCTGCGGCCGAGAGCGCGATTCTTGGCGGCCACGAAATCATCATTCTCTCCGACCGCGGAGCGGGCCGCGACCTCGCGCCCATTCCAGCGCTGCTCGCCTGTTCCGGCGTGCATCATCATTTGATTCGCACGGGGCTTCGCCAGCGGTGCGGCTTGATTATCGAAAGCGGCGAGCCGCGCGAAGTGCACCACTTCGCCGCGCTCTTCGGTTATGGCGCCAGCGCGGTGAATCCCTATCTGGCGTTTGAGACGCTCCGCGCGATGGCCGAGAGCGGCATGATCGAGGTGGATGCCGCGAAAGCCTCGAAGAATTTCATCAAGGCGATCAGCAAGGGCGTGCTCAAGGTGATGTCAAAAATGGGCATCTCCACGCTCCAGAGCTACAAAGGGGCGCAGCAATTTGAGGCGATCGGCCTCGCCCAGAGCGTGGTGGACAAATACTTCACCTGGACGATCAGCCGAATCGGCGGCGCGGACCTCGCCGCCCTGGCCGAAGAGGTCAAGATGCGGCGCGACCGGGCGTACCCTTCCGTCACGATTCCCGAATCGCCCGACCTCGATGTTGGTGGAATCTACCAGTGGCGTCGCGCGGGCGAGGAGCATCTCTACAACCCGATGGTCGTTGCCAAACTTCAACAAGCCACGCGCGAAAATAATCGCGCGCTGTACGACGAATATGCCCGGCTCATCAACGATCAGTCGCAGCGCCTTCGAACAATTCGCGGTCTGCTGGACTTCAAATCCAACGCTCCGCCGGTCCCGCTGGATGAAGTGGAGCCGTGGACGGAAATCGTCAAGCGTTTCAAGACCGGCGCCATGTCCTATGGTTCGATCAGCCGCGAGGCGCACGAGACACTCGCCATCGCAATGAATCGCATCGGCGGCAAGAGCAATTCCGGCGAGGGCGGCGAAGATGCCGACCGCTACGAACCACTCCCGAACGGCGACTCGAAATCGAGCGCGATCAAGCAGGTCGCTTCCGGACGCTTTGGCGTGACGAGCCACTATCTGGCGAATGCGAAAGAATTGCAGATCAAGATGGCGCAAGGCGCGAAGCCCGGCGAAGGCGGCCAGTTGCCCGCCGAGAAGGTGTACCCGTGGATCGCGAAGACCCGGCACTCCACGCCGTATGTGCAGCTCATTTCGCCGCCGCCGCACCACGACATCTATTCCATCGAGGATTTGGCTCAACTCATTCACGATTTGAAAAACGCGAACCCCGAAGCGCGCGTGAGCGTCAAACTCGTTTCCGAAGCGGGCGTGGGCACCGTCGCCTCCGGCGTGGCGAAGGGCAAGGCGGACCTGGTGCTCATCAGCGGCTACGACGGCGGAACGGGCGCGTCGCCGGAAACGTCCTTGAAGCACGCCGGGCTGCCGTGGGAATTGGGTTTGGCGGAAACCAACCAAACGCTCGTGTTGAACGACCTGCGCAGCCGCATCACCGTTGAATGCGACGGCAAACTCATGACCGGGCGCGACGTCGCCATTGCGTGTCTGCTCGGGGCGGAGGAGTTCGGATTTTCAACCGCGCCGCTCGTCAGCGTCGGCTGCGTGATGATGCGCGTTTGTCATTTGAACACCTGCCCCGTGGGAATCGCCACGCAGGATCCGGAACTTCGCAAGAAATTTGCCGGGACCCCCGAGGCGGTCATCGCGTTCTTCCACTTCATCGCCGAGGAGTTGCGGACGATCATGGCCAAACTCGGTTTTCGCAGATTGAACGATATGGTCGGGCGCGTGGATCGTTTGGACGCCCGAAAAGCGAGCCACCATTGGAAGGCAACCGGGTTGAATTTGAGTTCCATTCTCCATCAACCCCTGAGCGACAGCGCGGAAACCCGCTATTGCAGCCGCAAGCAGAATCACAATCTGGACAAGGCGCTCGATCATGAACTGATTGCCCAAGCGCGTCCGGCATTGGAACGCGGCGAAAAGGTCGTCATTTCGCAACGCATTCGCAATGTGAACCGCACCGTGGGCACGATGTTGAGCTATCACATTTCAAAGAAATACGGCGAGGCGGGATTGCCCGATGGCACGATTTACATCCGCGCGCACGGCTCGTGCGGCCAAAGCTTTTCGGCGTTCGGCGCAAGCGGCATCACGTTCGAAATTGATGGCGACGCCAACGACTACTTCGGCAAGGGCCTTTCGGGCGCGAAATTGATCATCTATCCGCCGAGCGGGTCCATGTTTGTTTCGGAGGAGAACATCCTGATCGGCAATGTCGCGCTCTACGGCGCGATCAAAGGCGAGGCTTACATTCGTGGTGTCGCGGGCGAGCGTTTTGCCGTGCGCAACAGCGGCGCAATAGCGGTCGTGGAGGGCGTCGGCGATCATGGCTGCGAATACATGACCGGTGGAACGGTCGTGGTGCTCGGAAGAACGGGGCGCAACTTCGCCGCCGGCATGTCGGGCGGTGTGGCTTATGTGCTGGATGAGGCGGGCGACTTTGCGGCGCGCCGCTGCAACATGGAACTGGTGGAACTCGAATCCCTTTCGGACGAGCAGGAGATCGCGTCGCTTCGCGAATGGATTCAGCGACATCTCACGCTCACGCGCAGCGCCGCCGCGGCGCGTGTGCTGGATCGCTGGCATGAGTTGCAGCCGAAATTTGTGAAGGTCATGCCGACCGATTACAAGAAGGCGCTGGCGCGAATTGCGGAAGAACAGCGCGCGGCCGTCGCGACGAAAGGTCTGGCGGTCGAGCAGGAGTTGACAGAGGCATAACAGGAGAGCGGCGCAACCGCACCGCGTCATACCATGGGTAAAGCAACAGGATTCAAAGAGTTCAACCGCGAGCTTCCGCCGAAGCTCGCGCCGGCCGAGCGCGTGAAAAGCTATCGCGAATATGTAGGCTTGCTTCCGGAAGAGAAGGCGCGCAAGCAGGCGGCTCGCTGCATGGATTGCGGCGTGCCGTTTTGCCACACGGGCTGCCCGCTCGGCAATTTCATCCCGGACTTCAACGATCTTGTCTATCGCGGGCGTTGGAATGAAGCGTCGCATCGCCTTCACGCAACCAACAATTTTCCGGAGTTCACCGGACGGCTCTGCCCGGCGCCCTGCGAGGAAGCCTGCGTGCTCGGCATCAGCGAGCCGCCGGTCACCATCGAACAGATTGAAAAGGAAATCGTTGAGCGCGCGTGGAAGGAAGGCTGGATCACCCCCGTTCCGCCGAAACTCCGCACCGGAAAGAGGGTCGCGATTGTCGGGTCCGGCCCCGCGGGGCTCGCGGCGGCGCAACAGTTGAATCGCGCGGGGCATCTCGTGACCGTGTTCGAACGCGCGGACCGTATCGGCGGTTTGCTCCGGTACGGCATTCCCGATTTCAAAATGGAAAAGCACGTGATTGATCGCCGACTGCGCGTGATGGAAGCCGAAGGCGTTGCGTTCAAGACCGGGGCATGGGTCGGAAAGACGGTTTCGGCGGAGCAGTTGCGTAGCGAGTTCGACGCTATCATTCTCACCTGCGGCTCCACGAAATCGCGCGAGCTTCAGGTTCCGGGCCGCGAGCTTCAGGGCATTTATCAGGCGATGGAATATCTGCCTCAGCAGAACAAGACGGTCGCTGGAGATCGCGTCGCCGGCCAGATCCTCGCCACGGGCAAACACGTCATCGTGATCGGTGGAGGCGACACGGGTAGTGACTGCATTGGGACGGCGAACCGACAGGGCGCGGCGTCCGTCACAAATTTTGAACTGATGCCGATGCCCCCGACTTCGCGTCCGGCGCAGCAACCCTGGCCCTATTATCCGATGAAACTCCGCACCAGCGCTTCGCACGAAGAAGGGTGCGCGCGCCGCTTCGCGATTTCGACCAAGGAGCTGCTGGGCGAGAATGGGCGGGTGACGAAATTGAAGACGGTGGACATTCAACTCGCGCCGCAGCCGAATGGCCCGCCCAAGTTGAGTGAAGTGCAGGGCACGGAACGCGAGTGGAAGGCCGATCTGGTTCTTCTCGCGATGGGTTTCACAGGAGTGGAGTCCGACACGGTGGTGCAACAACTCCACTGCGATGTGGACTCGCGCGGGAACATCAAAACCTCCGGCGGATTTGCAACGACCACACCGGGCGTGTTTGCCGCGGGCGATGCGCGCCGCGGGCAGTCGCTCATCGTTTGGGCCATCTCCGAGGGGCGCGAATGCGCAAGAGAGGTTGACACTTTCCTGATGGGCGCGTCGCTGCTTCCGACCAAAGGCGGCTATGATCTGCCGCGGGTCTAGCCGACACGGGCGCTCGTGGGATCAGGGGCGCTGTGCGTTGATGCGGTAGAAGCGCACGGCGTTGGTCGAGGGTGGAAGGTTGGTCCAGAGCATCAAGCCTTCGGCGCCGGCGGCAAAGTTCGTCGGATCGGCAGTCCACGCGCCGGCATCCGACAGATCACCATTGAGAAATTCGACGCGATATTGCCGCGTGCTGCGCGCGGAAAATTCAATCTGCGCCGCCAACCCGTGCAGCGCAGCGCCGACAATCTGAAACTTGCTGGACGCGTCAGCCGGGTCCGTATCCGCAAGAAACTCATCAACATCCTTCACTCCGTCGTGGTCTGAATCCAGCGTCCCGTTGCTGTTCGTCGCGCTGCCGAGGCGGACATATTCCCACTCGTCGGACATTCCATCGCCATCGGCATCGGTGAAAATCAGCGCGTGCGCGGCCTGACTCACGGCGGATTCATCCGCGCTGCTGCGCGCCAACGCCCGCAACGACAGCCAGCCCGCGCCGAAATTTGTTGTCGCGATGGTGAAGGTGTACGGCGGCGCGCTGGTGACGGCATACACCTTGCCTTCGGCGTAGAGCGTGACCTGGGTGACGCTCCCCAGTCCATCCGCGGTGAAGACTTGGGCGGTAATGACGGAGCCATGCGCGAACATCCGGCCGGGAGGGAAGTCGGCGATAGAGCAGCGCAGGAGTTGGTTGGATGTGATGAATTGGACTTCGGCGCGGCCCTGTGCGCGAACAGCGGTTCCGTCATAAGCGACAGCGGTAAGTTTGTGCGGGCCGTCGGGCAGCGCGGTTGTGGCAAGCGAGTAACTACAGGTCACAGAGGAATGCCCGGCGGAAATGAAGATCATGCCGCGCGCCCCCATCGTGCCGCTGTTGTCGTTCATGTAGTCGCTGAAGTTCTGGTTCGTTTGCAGGCCCGGCCCGGAGATGGAGTAATCCACATGAATGCCCATGCCTTCGCGGCCGGGGTTGCGCGCGGCCAACTCCATTTCAAAACCCCAATAGCCGGCGGCGTAGTTGCGCGCCTGAACACCGTCGAGGCCTTGCAAGGTCAGGTTGGAGTTGACCGTGTTCATCAGCGCCTTGATCGCAGCAAACGCGAAAGTGCCGGATGAAACGTTGACGACGTTGGATGCAATCAATCCGTTGGTGAGGGTGACGGTCAGCGAGAGCGTCTCATTGGTGGCGGCCATGCCCGTGAGGTCAAAAATCTCCCGGGCGAAATAGGTCGTGGGCAGAAGGTTCGTGGTGGCGGCGAATGCGCCAATGCTGAGTTGCGGCGCCAGGCCGGCATCCGCCGCCACGCTGTAATCTAAATTTTGGGCCTCGTCGGCGGCGGGATCGGCGATGAGGGCAATCCGGTCCCCGCTGGCGCGGGCGCTGACATTGGTGACGGTCGCGTTGATGGCATCGGCCAGGCCTCGCGCGGCGGCGAAAATGGTTCCGCCGTTTGGCACCGTGTAGGTATTGGTCACGGCACCAATGGTTACTGAAATTTCGTTGCCCTCCGTTGGTGCGACATTGGTCAACGTGGTCAGCCAGAGGTCGTCGAGGAAGAGGTCCACTCGCCCGATGGGAGCGAACGCGGAGTGGCCGGTCGCGACCATCGTCACCGCCACCGTTCCGGTCACGGTCCCTCCGATTCCACTGATGGAGATGGAGGGGCGCGAGACGTAGGGCGCGGAGAGCGGATCGCCAACGAGCACACCCTGATACGGATTTTCGACGGCCATAAATTGGCTTTCGCCGAGCGAGAATCCGCGCGTGTACCAGAAGTAGAACCTCGGGTTTGTGAACTTTTGTGTGTAGCCGCACGGCTCAACCACTGTGCCGTAGGATCCCGCCGCGCCCGCGGCGATCCAATCGAGGATGGAGGTTTGGCCGTTCGGGTCGAGGAGGAATCCGCCGAAGGAGGTGAGATGTTCAGCGAATGCGCCGCGCGCAAATTTATTTGAAGCGATCCATGGCACCGAGGCGGCGCCGGTCATGTAGCCCATGAGGTTGGTCTTGCCCGTCACGACGTTGGCATAGGTGACCAACCGGCTCACCGACTCGGACAGAAACCGCATCGAGAAATCCGTCTCTTCGTAGAACGGCCACTGCACATTTCGATCGAGGTCTTCGCTTTGCAGCATGGCGATTTGCGCCGCCGGATGCTGGCCATCGCCTCCCGCAGCGCGATCCACCAGGCGCCGGACTTGGTCCATGTTGTAGGCGGCGAGAAGGGCGGAGATGTAGTAGCGGTTGCTGCTGGGCGCGGCGGCGTGTTCGAAGGCGCGCTCTGCGTAGGCATAGTCGTTGGTTGTGGAGTCCGGGTTGTAGCAGATGCTGGTTTGCAGCGAATCCGGCGTGGTCTGAAATCCGTAGAACATCGAAGCGGTCAGGGAGGCGTAGAGCCTGCTGGAAAAGGGAGGGGTGAAGACGCGGTAGGGAATGTCGCAAGAAAAGAGGAGGTAGTTAATCTGGTTGCTGAGGCCCGCTGCGGCGAGATAGGCGAACACGGGCGCACGGATGGCGTTGCTGAAGGTGAGCGCGTCCACGTTGTAGTTCGTGGCGACGGAGATGTGGAAGATATTGCGATCGGGAATTCCACGGATATCGGCGTAGTAGCGGCCGAGGGTCAGCGAGTTCGTGCTCTGGTCGTTAACGATGACCAGCGTGTTGAGCGGTCCACCTCCCGCTTGAGCGGAAATGATGCCGCTGGCGAACAGAGCCGCGGCGGCGCAGCCTGCGCGGCGGCAAAAACCTCCAGATTGCCTCCCAGTCATCGAAGCGGTATTCCTTGCAGCGAAAGGTACACACTTTGCAGAAAGATTTCGACATGAGAAATATGCACATCGCCGGCGCCGTTGCCGCCGCCGCTATTGCCCTCGCGAACGGCGCGGTTGCGCAGGCGCCCGCCGTTCCCTATTTGCCGATTCACCCGGTGGAGTGGAACGGCATGACGAATGTGATCCGTCTGGCCAATAGCCAGTTGGAAGTCATCGTCGCGCCCACTATCGGACGGATTGCATCCATCCGTTTTCATGAGGGCGAAAATGTTCTTCGTCTTGATCCCGCCGCCTCGGGCGATTTCGCCAACCATGGCGGCGACTGGTTCTGGCCCGTGGCCCAGGCGCGGTGGTCCGCGTTCAACGACGGAAGGGATTGGCCGCCGCCTCGTCTATTCGAGGAAGCCGTGTGGACGGCATCGGGATGGCGCACGACGGATGGCGGGCAGAGTTGCCAGTTGCAAACTCGCTATGGCGCGCCGCTGAATGTTGACGTCACCCGCACCATTTCGCTCCCCCCGAATAGTTCGCGGATTTTCATTCGCCAGCGGATCAAGCGAACGGGCGATTCGGCGATCGCGGTGTCGCTATGGAACATCAGCCAGGTCGCCAAGCCGGATTTTGTTTGGTTGCCGGGCGGCGCGGAGCTGAAGCACTTGAATTTTGAACCGGCCGACGGGTTGGTCAAGGAATGCGCGACGGGCCGCGTTTTCGATGCGCGCGGCGGAGCGGAGCACAAGCTGGGTTCGGTGAGCGATGAGGCTTGGATCGCGGCGCAGCGGGAGAATCTGGCGTTGATCGAGCGGGTTGAAAATGAACCGAGCAAAGCGGAATATCCCGACGGCGGGTGCCGCGTGGAAATGTATTCAAACTCGGGTCTGGGTTATTGCGAGATCGAGACGCTAAGCCCGGAGACGCAGTTAAAGAGCGGGGAGCGGATTCAAAATCGGCTTGTGCTGGAGCTGGTGAGAGTGGCGACGAGTGCCTATCCATGCGGCGCCGTCGAACCCGGAACGCGGGAACCATAAGCGGCGATTTGAAGTGGGAGTGCTAAAGACGACATGAAATGGCCGGGTTGGATGGGCGTCGCAATTTTCGCGGCGGGCGTTTTAACGAGCGCGGGAATTTTTTACTCCGCGCGAAAGGCGGATGAGGCCGCCGTCGCGAATGCGTTTCAGGCGGAGGCGCGCGGATGGCGGGATGGCGCGCAAACGGAGGTGAACCGTTTTTTTGCGGTGCTCAATTCCATCCGTTCTTTGCACGACCTCTCGGATCGCATCACGCCGGAGGATCTGCGCGAGCTGATTGCGAAGGGGATGCAATATCAGCAAGAGACGCTGGGTATTTTTGGCTTCGCCCAGGAATTGTCCGATGAGCATCGCGCGGAGTTTGAATCCACGCCGTTGGCGACCAAGGCGAGCGGATATGCGGTGACGGAAATTTCCGCGGTGGGCGATTTTGTCACGGCGAACCGAAGGAGGGAGTATTTCCCCATTTTGTTCGAGTCTCCGGAAACCGGTCTGGGCTTTCCGGTGGGCTACGATTTGGCGTCCGTGGAACCGAATCGCTTGGGGATTGATCGGATGCGGCGGACGGGAAGCTCAGCGTTGGGCGCGCCAGTTGGGTTGAGACCCGGCGAAACGGGACGACTGGCCTTTTCGCCGATTATGACGCCGGTGTATGACGCGGAGTCGCAACGATTTTTGATCTACATGCGAGGGTTCGCTTTCGGGCTGCTGCTGCCCCGGGAGATTTTGCGCCGCGCCCTGCCGGCGGAGCGGGCGGCGGAGGTGCAGGTCGTGTTTGCGCCGCGAGAGGCGATGAAGAAAGTATCGCATCCGGGTGGTTTGAGTTTGGATGAGACCGTTTCGGTGGCGGATGAAGCGTGGGTTTTTCGCGTGGATGCGACGGCGGGAGGATATTTGGAGAGGCGCCGATCGCGGGAGCCGATCACGCTGTTCGGGGCGGGTGTGGTGGTGAGTTTGTTGCTGGGTGTGTTGGGTCGCGTGTTGGCGGAGCGAACAGCGAGAACGAATGAACTGGTGCGAGAGCGGACGGCGGAGTTGAGGGTGGCGCAGGCGGAGACGTTGAGAATTGCGCGGGATGAGCAGGAGCGGTTGGGTCGGGATTTGCATGATTCGCTGGGGCAGAAGTTGACCGGCGCCGTTTTTCTGAGCCGCTCGTTGATGAGTGATGTGCAGGGCGAGGCGCAGGAGTCGGCGGCGAAATTGAACGAAATGCTTAAAGACGCGGTGGCGCAGACGCGCTTGATGGCGCGAGGTTTGTCGCCGGTGGATGTGGGTGAGGATGGTTTGCCGAATGCGTTGCGCAGGCTGGCGGATGAGGCGACAGAGGTTTATGGCGTGGCGTGTTCGTTTCGGGAGGAGGGTCGGCCGGCGGGGATGTCAGGGGAGTCGGCGACGCATTTGTTTCAGATTGCGCAGGAGGGTTTGACGAATGCGATTCGGCATGGGGAGCCGAGTGAGGTGGTGGTGCGGTTGGGGCGCGAGGGGATTTCGATTGAGGATGATGGGCGTGGTTTTGATGTTGGGGGGACGGTGTCGAGGGGGGCGGGTTTGCGGATTATGCGATATCGGGCGGAGTTGGCGGGGGGGCGGTTGGAGGTGGAGTCAAGGGCGGGGCGGACGGTGGTGCGGGCGAGGATGGGGTGAGGGGGAAGGCGAAAGGATGAATGAAGAGGATTAACACCAAGGCGCGAAGGGCGCAAAGGGAAGAGGAAGATTTTTTGAGGGGAAGGAGAGGGAGAAGATTTTGCGGGAGTGAATGGGTGATGGAGCCCCGGCGCCCTCGCCGGGTGGTGCGGCGCGTTTTTTATTGAGGAGCCCGACGGGGATGAGGGGGAGATGGAGCCCCGGTGCCCTCACCGGGTGGTGCGACGCGTTTTTTATTGATGAGCTCGACGGGGGCGTCGGGGCTCCAAGGATGCCGTGCGAAACGGTCGTGGGTTTTTGATGAAGAGCCCGACGAGGGCGTCGGGGCTCCAGAAGAGCGGCGGAGATTCAGAAGAGGAAAAGAGATCAGAAGTGGAGGGGGTGGATTTGGCCTTTGAAGGGCCAGGCGTCAGGGATTTTGCAGAGGTTGGCGCGTACAGGGTTGGCGGCAACATAGGCCCATTTTTCAGAATAGTTTTCGCCGCTGCGAAGGAATCGGTCGAAATAATCTTTTTGCCAGAATGGGGCTGTCGTTTTTTGGAGTGCGAGGAGTTTTCGCGCGCTGACGGATTTCCACATTTTCATCCAGACGGCCAGCGGATCGGCGGTGCGCGCGGCACGCGCAAAGAGATGAAGGTGATCGGGCATGAGGAGGAAGTCGCCGACGGCCCATCCGTTTTTTTTCAATGATGAAATCCAAATTGCGCGGAGGGTTTCCATGGTCTCGATATTGGCGAGGAGTGGGCGGCGTTGGTTTGTGACGACGGTGAGAAAGACGATGGGTTCGTTTGCGAAGGATTTCAAATGGGCCAGTTGTGGGTGGCGCATGTTGTGATGGTGTGAATGTTTTGGGCGGGGTTCAAGAAGAAGAGAAGGAGTTGAAGAGCCCGACGAGGATGAGGGGGTGATGGAGCCCCGGTGCCCTCACCGGGTGGCGCGACGCGTTTTTTATTGATGAGCCCGACGGGGGCGTCGGGGCTCCAAGGATGCCGT
>JABLTH010035262.1_pt1 | contig 92326 bp, 84 predicted proteins | sample 7875711 | NCBI WGS metagenome assembly JABLTH01 (sample SAMN14941262, study PRJNA633318) | bioreactor metagenome | isolation source: bioreactor | place: China | collected 2019-03-05 | reverse complement strand
GGCGCAGCCGCCACCCGGCTTTCTTTTGCCGCTTTACTGAACAGCCTTTATTGGGTAGTGTCTCTGGCGCTCAACAGCTACTCACAAGGACCGGTTGTTCATGTTCTCAGGACTCCTCATTATTCTGCTCCCCCTGATTGTGGGCTATCTTATCCCGCTGCATCAGGCATCGGCATTACGGCTTATCAACCGTTTTCTCAGCTGGATTGTTTACGTCATTCTGTTCTTTATGGGGATTAGCCTGGCCTTTCTGGATAACCTGGCGACCAATCTGCTTTCCATCCTGCATTATTCTGCGGTCACAGTTGTGGTTATTTTGCTCTGCAATATCGCCGCCTTATTCTGGCTTGAACGCACTATTCCGTGGAAAAACCATCACCATCAGGAAAAACTGCCTTCCCGAATTGCGATGGCGCTGGAATCATTAAAACTGTGCGGCGTCGTGGTGCTCGGTTTTGTCCTTGGACTCACCGGATGGCCTTTTTTGCAGCACGCCACCGAAGCCAGCGAATATACCCTGATCTTCCTGCTGTTCCTTATTGGTATCCAGTTACGCAATAATGGCATGACCCTGAAACAGATTGTCCTGAATCGTCGGGGACTGATTGTTGCCGTTATTGTGGTCGCCAGTTCAATGGTAGCAGGCGTCATTAACGCCTTGATTCTCGACCTGCCGCTCAAAACCGGCCTGGCCATGGCCTCCGGATTTGGCTGGTATTCCCTCTCCGGTATTCTGCTAACCGAGTCGTTTGGCCCGGTTATTGGCAGCGCCGCCTTCTTTAACGACCTGGCGCGGGAGTTAATCGCCATCATGCTGATCCCGGGGCTGGTTCGCCGCAGCCGCTCTACCGCGCTGGGTCTGAGCGGGGCGACGTCGATGGACTTTACCCTGCCGGTATTACAACGCTCTGGCGGGCTGGAAATGGTGCCCGCCGCCATCGTACACGGCTTTATTCTAAGCCTGCTGGTGCCTGTTCTGATGGCCTTTTTCTCCGCCTGATACCTCTCTGGCGGTAGGGTTCCTGCCGCCAAAATTGCGCTAAATCAATCTCCCTCTACTTTGTCAAAAAAAGCCCTTTTCACCGCCCGGACACAGGCATAACCTTAAACATGTATATCAAATATAACTTTAACAGGTGTGATTATGTTTTGTGTGCAATGTGAACAAACTATCCGTACCCCGGCAGGCAATGGCTGTTCTTACGCGCAGGGTATGTGCGGTAAAACCGCAGAAACATCAGACCTGCAGGATCTGCTGATTGCTGCCCTGCAGGGGCTTTCCGCCTGGGCATTCAAAGCCCGCGAGTACGGTATTGTCGACCACTACGTAGACAGCTTTGCGCCGCGCGCCTTTTACTCCACGCTGACTAACGTTAACTTTGATTCGCCGCGCATTGTCGGGTACGCCCGTGAAGCGATTGCCCTGCGCGAAGCGCTGAAAGCGCAGTGCCTGAATGCCGATGCCAGCGCCCGCGTGGACAACCCGATGTCAGAACTGCAGCTGGTGAGTGACGACCTGGGCGAATTGCAGCGTCAGGCCGCAGAATTTACCCCGAACAAAGACAAAGCGGCGATTGGCGAGAACATTCTCGGCCTGCGCCTGCTGTGCCTGTACGGCCTGAAAGGTGCCGCAGCCTATATGGAGCACGCGCACGTGCTTGGCCAGTACGATAACGACATCTACGCGCAGTACCACAAAATCATGGCGTGGCTGGGCACCTGGCCTGCCGATATGAATGCGCTGCTTGAGTGCTCTATGGAAATCGGCCAGATGAACTTCAAAGTGATGAGCATTCTGGATGCCGGTGAAACCAGCACCTACGGTCATCCAACGCCAACGCAGGTCAATGTGAAAGCGACCGAAGGCAAATGTATTCTCATCTCCGGCCACGACCTGAAAGATCTCTACAACCTGCTGAAGCAGACCGAAGGCACCGGCGTTAACGTCTATACCCACGGCGAAATGCTGCCCGCACACGGCTACCCGGAACTGCGTAAATTCAAACATCTGATCGGGAACTACGGCAGCGGCTGGCAGAATCAGCAGGTTGAGTTCGCCCGCTTCCCGGGCCCAATTGTGATGACCTCTAACTGCATCATCGACCCGACCGTCGGCGCGTATGATGACCGCATCTGGACCCGCAGCATCGTCGGCTGGCCGGGCGTGAGCCACCTTGAAGGTGACGATTTCGGTCCGGTGATCGCCCAGGCGCAGCAGATGGCGGGCTTCCCGTACAGCGAAATTCCGCACCTCATCACCGTTGGCTTTGGCCGCGAAACGCTGCTCGGCGCCGCAGATTCGCTGATTGACCTCGTCAGCCGTGAAAAACTGCGCCACATCTTCCTGATTGGCGGCTGTGACGGCGCGCGCGGTGAGCGTAACTACTTCACCGATTTCGCCACCCGCGTGCCGGAAGATTGCCTGATCCTGACGCTGGCCTGCGGTAAATACCGTTTCAACAAGCTGGACTTCGGCAACATCGAAGGGCTGCCGCGTCTGGTGGATGCTGGTCAGTGTAACGATGCCTATTCAGCCATCATTCTGGCGGTCACGCTGGCGGAGAAACTGGGCTGCGGCGTGAACGATCTGCCGCTGTCGCTGGTGCTCTCCTGGTTCGAGCAGAAAGCGATTGTGATCCTGCTGACCCTGCTCTCTCTGGGCGTAACCAATATCGTCACCGGCCCAACCGCGCCAGGCTTCCTGACGCCGGACCTGCTGGCCGTTCTGAACGAGAAATTCGGTCTGCGTTCCGTGACCACCGTAGAAGAAGATATGCAGCAACTGCTGAGCGCGTAAGGAGTATTTCATGACCATGCCAACCTCTCAGTGCCCGTGGCGGATGCAGGTTCATCACATCCATCAGGAGACGCCGGATGTGTGGACGCTGTCGCTGCTGTGCCATGACTACTACCCGTACCGCGCCGGTCAGTATGCGCTGGTCAGCGTCCGCAACTCCGCGGACACATTGCGCGCCTATACGATCTCCTCGACGCCGGGCGTGAGCGAATACATTACGCTCACTATCCGCCGCATCGATGACGGTGCAGGCTCGCAGTGGCTCACGCGTGACGTCAAGCGCGGGGATTACATCTGGCTGTCTGACGCGCAGGGGGAATTTACCTGTGACGACAAAAGCGAAGATAAATTCCTGCTGCTGGCCGCAGGCTGTGGCGTCACGCCGATCATGTCAATGCGTCGCTGGCTGGCCAAAAATCGCCCGCAGGCCGACGTGCAGGTGATCTACAGCGTGCGTTCGCCGGACGATGTGATCTTTGCCGATGAGTGGCGCAACTACCCGGTGACGCTGGTGGCAGAGCACAACGCGACGCACGGTTTTGTCGAGGGACGTCTGAGCCGCGAGCTGCTGCAACGCGTGCCCGATATAGCGAACCGTACGGTGATGACCTGCGGCCCGGCACCGTATATGGAGATTGTGGAACAGGAAGTGAAAGCCCTGGGCGTAACCCGCTTCTTCAAAGAGCAGTTCTTCACGCCGGTGGCAGAGGCGGCAACCAGCGGGATTCAGTTCATCAAACTGCAACCGGCGCAAACCTTCTTTGGCCGCGTGGGCACCACGCTACTGGAGGCGCTGGAAAGCAATAAGGTGCCGGTGGTAGCTGCCTGCCGTGCGGGCGTATGCGGTTGCTGTAAAACGAAGGTAGTCTCCGGGGAGTACAGCGTGACCAGCACCATGACGCTGACCGATGCAGAAATTGCTGAAGGTTATGTGCTGGCGTGCTCATGTCATCCGCAGGGCGATCTTGTGCTCGCGTAATCGTTAAACGTGTCATTGTAGGCCCGGTAAGCGCCAGCGCCACCGGGCTTTTTTTTGCCCTATCGCCACGCAGGACCTTTCCCTACCGCGTACCGCCCTGCCCCTAAAAACGCCACCGCCAGCGAGCCGATAAAGAAATACACCAGGCTCTCAATGGCCCACGCACCGACGGCATCGAGTGCAAAGGTTTTGCCCGTGCCCACCATCAGCCATGCCACAATCATGGTAAACGCCAGTACCAGCGCCGCCGGGCGCGTAAAGAGGCCGACAATGATCAGGATCGGTGCCACCACTTCGCCAATCAATACGCCGTAAGCAATAAACCCCGGCAGCCCTTTTTCCACCAGCAGGCCGCTGATGAAGCCCACACCGCCAAATAACTTGTGTAATCCGTGAAACAACATCAGCCCACCGACGGCAAGTCGTAACAAGAGTTTGCCGAGATCGTCGCACGTTAGCTTTTCGTTTACAGCAATTAACAATGATTTAACCATCTGAAATGATTCCCGTTTTCACCCAATCTGTCGCCAGATTATGCCGAATCATTGCCGGTGAAAACCACCCTGAAATGAGGGGTATTGTGCAGGCAATACAGTGACTTTCTTCTAAGCTTGTAAGCGATATCACAAAAAGGAGACGGACAACCATGAAACAAACCGTGGCTGCATACATAGCGAAGACCCTTGAACAGGCAGGTGTAAAACGTATCTGGGGCGTAACCGGCGATTCACTGAACGGGCTGAGCGACAGCCTCAACAAGATGAAAACCATTGAATGGATGCCGACCCGTCATGAGGAGGTCGCCGCCTTTGCCGCCGGGGCCGAAGCACAGCTCACCGGGGAGCTGGCCGTCTGCGCCGGATCGTGTGGCCCAGGGAACCTGCATCTGATTAACGGGCTGTTCGACTGTCACCGCAATCACGTGCCGGTGCTGGCAATTGCCGCCCATAGTCCCTCATCTGAAATCGGCAGTGGCTATTTTCAGGAGACGCATCCGCAGGAGCTGTTCCGTGAATGCAGCCACTATTGCGAGCTGGTGTCCTCGCCGGAGCAGATCCCGCAGGTTCTGGCGATAGCCATGCGCAAGGCGGTGCTGAACCGGGGTGTTTCTGTGGTCGTGATCCCGGGGGATGTGGCGCTCAAGGCTGCGCCCGAAGGGGCCAGCACCCACTGGTATCACGCCCCCCAGCCGGTCGTTACCCCTGCCGAAGAGGAGTTGAAAAAACTGGCGCAACTGCTGCGTTACGCCAGCAATATCGCCCTGATGTGCGGCAGCGGCTGTGCTGGCGCGCACAAGGAACTCCTTGAATTTGCGGGTAAGCTAAAAGCCCCAGTGGTTCATGCCCTGCGCGGCAAAGAGCACGTCGAGTACGATAACCCTTACGACGTGGGCATGACCGGGCTGATCGGTTTTTCGTCCGGCTTCCATACCATGATGAATGCCGACACGCTGATTCTGCTCGGTACCCAGTTCCCCTATCGCGCGTTCTACCCGACGGATGCCAAAATCATTCAGATCGATATTAACCCGGCCAGCATCGGTGCACACAGCAAGGTCGATATGGCGCTGGTGGGCGACATTAAATCTACCCTTGCCGCCCTGCTGCCGCTGCTGGAAGAGAAAACGGATCGTAAATTCCTCGACAAAGCCCTGAGCGATTACCGCGATGCGCGTAAGGGGCTGGACGAACTCGCCAAACCGAGCGACAAAGCGATCCACCCGCAGTATCTTGCGCAGCAGATCAGCCACTTCGCGGACGACGATGCCATCTTTACCTGTGACGTCGGCACGCCAACCGTCTGGGCGGCACGCTACCTGAAGATGAACGGCAAACGCCGCCTGCTCGGCTCGTTCAACCACGGCTCAATGGCCAACGCCATGCCGCAGGCGCTGGGTGCCAAAGCCACCGCCCCGGAGCGTCAGGTGGTGGCGATGTGCGGTGACGGCGGATTCAGCATGCTGATGGGCGATTTCCTGTCGGTGGTGCAGATGAAGCTGCCGCTGAAAATCGTGGTCTTCAATAACAGCGTGCTGGGCTTTGTGGCGATGGAGATGAAGGCCGGGGGCTATCTGACGGACGGCACCGAGCTGCACGACACCAACTTTGCCCGCATTGCCGAAGCCTGCGGCATAACCGGTATCCGCGTGGAGAAAGCCTCCGAGGTGGATGAAGCTCTGCAACGGGCGTTTTCCATCGACGGCCCGGTGCTGGTGGATGTGGTGGTCGCCAAAGAGGAGCTGGCCATCCCGCCGCAGATCAAGCTGGAGCAGGCCAAAGGCTTCAGCCTCTACATGCTGCGGGCGATCATCAGCGGCCGCGGCGATGAAGTGATCGAACTGGCAAAAACTAACTGGCTCAGGTAAAACATTTCGCATGACCTCTTAAAATAAAGGGATGTGAAATGATTGATTTACGCAGTGATACCGTTACCCGTCCGAGTCGCGCCATGCTCGAAGAGATGATGGCCGCCCCGGTCGGGGACGACGTCTACGGTGACGATCCAACGGTTAACGAACTGCAGCGCTATGCCGCAGAACTCAGCGGTAAAGAGGCCGCCCTGTTCCTGCCCACCGGAACGCAGGCCAACCTGGTGGCGCTGCTCAGCCACTGCGAGCGCGGTGAAGAGTACATCGTCGGCCAGGGAGCGCATAACTACCTGTACGAAGCGGGCGGCGCGGCGGTGCTCGGCAGCATTCAGCCGCAGCCGATCGACGCCGCACCGGACGGCACTCTCCCGCTCGACAAGGTCGCCGCAAAAATCAAAGCCGACGACATCCACTTCGCCCGCACCAAATTACTCAGCCTTGAAAACACCCACAACGGCAAAGTCCTGCCGCGCGAGTACCTCAAAGCGGCGTGGGAATTTACCCGCGAGCGCAGGCTCGGCCTGCACGTGGACGGCGCACGAATCTTTAACGCCGTGGTAGCCTACGGCTGCGAGCTGAACGAGATTACGCAGTATTGTGACTCGTTCACCATCTGCCTCTCAAAAGGGCTGGGCACCCCCGTGGGTTCTCTGCTGGTGGGTGATGCGGACTACATCAAACGCGCCAACCGCTGGCGCAAGATGACCGGCGGCGGCATGCGCCAGGCCGGTATTCTGGCCGCAGCGGGTCTGTATGCCCTTAAAAACAACGTGGCACGCCTGCAGGACGATCACGACAACGCCGCGTGGATGGCCGGGCAACTGCGTGAAATTGGCGCCGACGTGATGCGACACGACACCAACATGCTGTTTGTTCGCGTGGGTGATGAGCACGCCGCTGCGCTTGGGGAGTTCATGAAAGCGCGTGGCGTACTCATCAACGCGTCACCCGTTGTGCGTCTGGTGATGCATCTCGACGTCAGCCGCGAGCAGCTGTTGGACGTTGTGAAACACTGGCAGGCGTTTTTACAGCGTTAAGGAGCAGAACGTGCCGCAACGTATTCTGGTGCTTGGTGCCAGCGGGTATATCGGTCAGCATCTGACCACGGCGTTAAGCCAGCAGGGACATCAGGTGCTGGCGGCGGCACGCAACACGGAACGCCTGCAAAAACTAAACCTGCCTGGCGTCACCTGCCACAACGTCGACCTTAACTGGCCAGAGTCGCTGCCCGCACTGCTGGAAGGGGTCGACACGCTGTACTACCTGGTGCACAGCATGGGCGAAGGCGGCGATTTTATCGCCCACGAACGTCAGGTGGCCCTGAACGTCCGCGATGCCCTGCGGCAAACGCCGGTTAAGCAGGTGATTTTTTTAAGCTCGCTCCAGGCGCCCGAAAATGAGCAGTCCGACCACCTGCGCGCCCGTCAGCTTACCGCGGACACCTTGCGCAGTGCGGATATCCCCGTCACCGAACTGCGGGCGGGGATCATTGTCGGCGCGGGCTCTGCCGCCTTCGAAGTGATGCGCGATATGGTCTACAACCTGCCGGTGCTCACCCCACCGCGCTGGGTGCGGTCGCGCACCACGCCGATTGCCCTGGAAAACCTGCTGCATTACCTGGTGGCACTGCTGGACCATCCCGCCGAACAGCACCGCGTGCTTGAGGCCGCGGGGCCGGAGGTGTTGAGCTATCAGGAACAGTTCGAGCATTTTATGCGCGTCAGCGGCCGCCGACGCTGGCTCATCCCCGGTCCCTTTCCGACCCGCTGGATCTCCGTGTGGTTTTTAAACGTTATTACCTCGGTGCCGCCGACGACAGCGAAAGCGCTGATCCAGGGGCTGAAGCACGATCTGCTGGCGGACGATGGCGAACTGCGCGCATTAATTCCGCAGACGCTGATCCGTTTTGACGACGCGGTACGCCATACCCTGAAAGAAGAAGAGAAGCTGGTGAACTCCAGCGACTGGGGCTACGACGCGCAGGCGTTTGCCCGCTGGCGGCCGGAGTACGGTTATTACCCGAAACAGGCGGGCTGCACAGTGAAAACCTCGGCCAGCCTGGCATCACTGTGGGAGGTGGTGAACCAGATCGGCGGCAAAGAGCGTTATTTCTTCGGCAATATTCTCTGGCAGACACGCGGAGCGATGGATCTGCTGGTGGGCCACCGGCTGGCGAAAGGGCGCCCTGCGCAGCCGTACCTCAAAGTGGGTGATACGGTCGACAGCTGGAAAGTCATCATCGTCGAACCGGAAAAACAACTGGCACTGCTGTTCGGCATGAAAGCGCCAGGGCTGGGACGGCTCTGCTTCACGCTGAAAGACAAAGGCGATTGCCGTGAACTGGACGTCCGCGCCTGGTGGCACCCACATGGGATGCCCGGTCTGTTCTACTGGTTACTGATGATCCCCGCACATCTGTTTATCTTCCGCGGGATGGCAAAACGGATTGCGCAACTGGCAGAACAAAAAACGGAAAAGAACTAAATAAAACTCGCTTTCTTTCACCTTTCCCATTGCAACCCGCCGTAATTCACGAAAGAATGCGCACGAAATTCTTTTCAACTCAGTGGATTGTTATGAAGGTACTGGTTACCGGGGCGACCAGCGGCTTAGGCCGAAATGCGGTCGAATTTCTGCGCAACAAAGGCATTAGCGTCAGGGCTACCGGTCGCAACGAGGCGATGGGTAAGCTGCTGCAAAAAATGGGCGCAGAGTTTGTCCATGCCGACCTGACGGAGCTGGTCTCCTCTCAGGCGAAAGTGATGCTCGCCGGAATCGACACCCTGTGGCACTGCTCCAGTTTTACCTCTCCGTGGGGAACCCAGGAAGCCTTCGATCTCGCCAACGTGCGCGCCACGCGCCGTCTGGGCGAGTGGGCCGTTGCCTGGGGCGTGCGTAACTTTATTCATATCTCATCCCCGTCGCTCTACTTCGACTATCACCACCACCGGGATATCCAGGAAACGTTCCGTCCGGCCCGTTTTGCCTGTGAGTTTGCCCGCAGCAAGGCGGCCAGCGAAGAGGTGATCGACCTGCTGGCGCAGTCGAACCCGCATACGCGCTTTACGATCCTGCGTCCGCAAAGTCTTTTCGGACCGCACGATAAAGTGTTTATTCCACGCCTGGCGCAGATGATGCACCACTACGGCAGCGTGCTGCTGCCGCGCGGCGGTGATGCGCTGGTGGACATGACTTATTACGAAAATGCCGTGTACGCCATGTGGCTGGCGAGCCAGCCAGACAGCGATAAGCTGGCGTCCGGTCGCGCGTATAACATTACCAACGGCGAACCCTGCCGCCTTCGCACCATTGTGCAGCGCCTGATCGACGAGCTGCACATCGACTGCCGCATTCGCTCGGTGCCTTATCCCATGCTGGATATGATTGCCCGCAGCATGGAGCGTTTTGGCAGCAAAACCGCCAAAGAGCCTGCGCTGACGCATTACGGCGTGTCGAAGCTGAATTTTGATTTCACGCTGGATATTTCGCGCGCGGAGAATGAGCTGGGGTATAAGCCGATTGTGACGCTGGATGAAGGGATTGTGCGCACCGCGGCGTGGCTGCGGGACCATGGGAAGTTGCATCGGTAGTTAATCTGGTGCGGGCTGATGCCCTCACCCCGGCCCTCTCCCACAGGGAGAGGGAGTAAAGACTAAAACGGCAACCCGAAGGTTGCCGTTTTGCTTTTACAGAGCCGTCCAGGCCTCAGACCATGCCAGACCTGCGCCTGGTTCATAGTACATTGGTGCGTTGTTACACCAGCCGCTGTACGGGAACGGTTTGCACTGGAACAGTTTACCGTGGTTGTTCACGATATCGCCTGCGCTGTACTTGCTGTTCGCGCTCCACGCCGGGTAAGAGCCGGAAGTGCCTTCGTCCTGAGACGGGGTGGCTGCTTTGGCTTTTACGTTCAGCAGGTATGTGGTGGTGCTGCTCAGCTCGCCGTCGCTGACGGTCAGGCTGATTTCATACTGCTGCGCCGTCGCGGCTTCAGGCGCGTTGAAGGTCACTACCGCTTTATCGTCGCCGGTAACGGTCTGGCCGTCCTGGGAACGCCAGGTGTAGGTCAGCTTGTTGCCGTCTTCGTCGGTAGAGCCTTCTGCGCTCAGGGAGACCTGCGCACCGGCTTCAACCGCACCGATCGGACCGGCAATCTGCGCTACAGGCGCATGGTTTACCACCGCCGGGATGTCGTCTGGCACAGGTGCCGGGGTTTCATCCGGTGTTGGTGTCGGCGCTGGCGTCTCATCTTCAGACGGGGCTGGAGCAGGAGCCAGTGTTTCATCCGGTACGACCGCGGAACCGTCGTCGTTAACGATGTTCACGTTAAAGAACTTCTGTACACACTTGGTGTAGTCGCCGTCTTTGAACGCGCGGAATGGCGTCTGGTAACCCACCAGCTGGCAAGCGTAGGTCTTGCCATCTGGGGTATCCGCGCTCCATCCCCAGTCCTGTTCCCAGTAGATCTTCAGGGCGCCTGCGCCACCTTCATCAAACTGCTTCATGTTGGCACAGCCAAGCACTTCGTCAGCCGGTACAGGGACTTTCAGGTAGTTAGCGAACTCTTTGTAGTATTTGATACGGTTCTGAGACTGGGCAATTTCAGTCGGGCCACCGCACTCTACGCCGCCGTTGATGATCTGGGTGGTCACGCCAAAGCCAGGGACAAGGCCGTTGGCTTTATCGTGGTCGTTCGGCTGCCAGGTGCCGTCGATAACCTGAAGCATGCTTGGTTTTGGCGGCTGTGGATAGGCGAAGAAGAAGATGGCGCTCGCCAGGTTCAGCCAGGTATCGGCCACCAGCTCAGGTTTGTCGAGCAGCGTGCGGACATCGCCGTACATTGCTTCAGAGAATGGACCGTAGTTGTAGTTGTAGGACAACTGCTTAGCGCCGCGGCCAAAGTAGCTCAGGAAGTCGCCATCTTTGTCTTTACCGCACGGCCAGGTCTGACCCTGCCAGACGTCCGGGTTACACTCCCCGTTATAGCCGCCCTTCTGGCCTTCGCTCCAGCCCATCTCACGCACATAGACCAGTGCCTGACGCCATTCCGGCTCCGGACGCCAGCTTTCGTGGCCGCCGGTTTCCTGTGCGAAGTGAGCAAACATGGTTGCCAGCTCTTTACGGCAGATAGCTTCGCTGTCGCGGCCATCGTTGTAGGTATCACACAGCGCCGGGAATTTACCCACGGCTTTCAGGAAGTTACTGTAGCTGTAATCCTTCGCGCGCAGCGGGAACAGGTATTCCCAGTCGCTCTCTTTAAGGATCCCTTCAACGCGTTTCACGTTTACCGGGTTGGCTGCACGGCCTGGCTCAATCTGCTCGACCTGAGCGTTGTCCAGCGTACGGATGGTATCCTTCACGGATTTCATCAGTGGGAAATCGGTGAGCTCTTTTTCCTTTTTAGCCAGATCGCTGGCTTTCATGGTGTAAGGCACACTGCTTTCCGCCTTCAGCATGGTGGCCTGAGCAATCACCGGCGCTACGCAGGCACCGGCAATAAGCACGCTCAGTAATGTCCTTTTATTCATCTCGGTTATTCCTGTTAATTTCGATAAAGTTAAATAAATCTAAATTCATTTATTAATCCGTTAATAAATAAACTTCAGACAGCTGCTTTTCATTTTCTGAAGAATACGGGTGGGTACTCTTCAAAAAACAAAAAACTCACCAGTTGGTTCTGTCGCGGGCGGCTAATTTTAACTGCTGATACTTTTTCCAGACCTTATGGGCATAGACCATGCGCTTAGGGTAATTTTCTTTTTTAAGCCCGGCGTTATACGCACCTACCGCTTCCCAGTTGTATCCATAAACCTTAATCATGCCTGTCAAAATAGAGGCGCCGACCATAATAGAGGTGCAGGGCTCTGTCATCAGACGGTTTTCATTAATGCCTTTGCGTTCAAGTTCAGGAAAGTGCGAGCTGTTGATTTGCATTAATCCGACATCGCGCGTTCCGTCATGATTGATGCCAATGGCGTACGGGTTCATTCCCGATTCCACATTCGCGATGGCATAAAGTAAAAACGGATCAATATGATAATAATGCGCCGCTTTATTCCAGCAATTTGCAAATGCGCTATGACTTAATATCAATAACAAAAACAGAAACCTTTTCATTCTTCACCTGCGTGGCCGTTTTTTATTCTCCTCAAACACGTCCTGTTAAATTAGTGGAAGGTACTGGCCACACCCGAAGCGGGGTGTGACCAGTGATTGTGGGCTGATATCACACCCACAATTTCAAGCTCAGAAGATTATTTGCAGTCTGCTGACGCGCCTACTTTCACCCATACATCGCTGTTGCCTGGTTTGTCACCTTTTGTCCACCATTTCGCGCGGTACTCGAAACCTTGATAGGTTGTCTTGTCACCACCGTTGTAGACCATGTCGGAGCGCCAGTTCATTTTCACCTGGCTAACCAGTTCCCATGCATCGGCGTTAAAGCCAGGTTTGTTGCCCTGAGTCCAGTACTTCGCTTTCCATACCAGATTATCGGAGCTGACCATGTCGCCGTTGTTGTAGATTTTGCTGGATTCCCATGCCGCGTATTTGCTGGCGTTGGCATCTACCGGATTATCGCAGCTGCCGGTTGCAGTGCCTTCATCAGATGGCGTGTTACCTTCATCGGATGGCGTGTTGCCTTCGTCAGACGGGGTATTGTCTTCATCAGGCACAACCGGGGTGGCTTTCGGCGTTACGGTGACCTGTACGTTAGACTGTACGCTGGTTTTACCGTCGCTTACGACAACGCTCAGGGTGTAGGTTGAGTCAGTTGTAACGTCCGGCGCGGTGATCTGTACGCTGGAGGTATCAGTACCGGTCGCGTGCATATCAGATGGTACGCTCCAGGCGTAGGTCAGTGCATCACCGTCTGGATCCGCTGCCTGCACGTTCAGGGCGTAGGTCTGACCGGCTTCCAGAGTGACGTTCTGCATCTGGTTAACCACAGGGGCCTGGTTGGCTTTCGGCGCTTTGTTCACAACCTGAACGTCAGCGGTGCTGCTCAGACCTTTTGGATCGGTCACGGTCAGACGGAATGCCAGGGTCTGGTTGCTGGTCACAGCGCCAACAGAGAAGGTCGCTTTCGCTTTGGTGCTGTTGGTCAGGGTAACGCTTGGGCCAGAGATCTGGGTCCATTTGTAGGTCAGCGCATCGCCATCAGGATCGGTGGAGGCAGAGCCATCCAGAGTCACGGTCGCAGGACCGGTCACGGTTTGATCCGCCGCAGAAGCAACCGGCGCATGGTTGGTCACTACCGGATCTGGCGTGGAGCTGCCCAGCAGGCTTTCGTTCATCGCGTTCAGGATGTCGCCGTTATCGGAGTCGATAGACCACGCGAACAGGCCGCCCAGGTTTTTCGCCAGAACGTACTTACCTTTTGCCGTTGCGGAACGGGCATCTTCATAAGAGATCAGCTCGCCGGTGGATTTGTTGAAGACGTATGGCGCTTCAGCGTCTGCGTCATAGCCATATTCCCAGCCTGGCTTGCCTTTGTACTCGTTCACAATCTGACGATAGTCAACAACGCCTGGTTCCCAGGTGCCTTTCACGCCGTCAGTCGCGGTACCGGTGAACGGGTTGTCGCCGGTATAACCGTGAACGCCAGTCCAGCCACGACCGTACATGCCGGTACCCACCACGATTTTGCCTGGCTGTACGCCCTGCTCCAGCAGCGCGTTAACGCCATTTTCGGTGGTGTAGTTGGTCTCCGGACGCCATGCTGGTGCATGCAGCGCAGCCTGGTGGCCCAGATCGGTCATGCTCCACGCGCCGTAGAAGTCGTAGCTCATCAGGAAGATGTGATCGAGATACTGCTGCGCCGTGGTGTAATCCACGTCTTCAATCTTATCTTTACCGGCACCGATGGCGCTGGTCAGTTCATAGGTGCGACCGGTTTCAGCAGACAGCTCGTTCAGCATGGTACGCAGATCGTGCATCAGCGCGGTATAGGTTGCTTTATCCACCTGCGGGTTACCCAGTGATTCGTTCACACCGCCGCCGCCCGGGAATTCCCAGTCGATATCCACACCGTCGAAGAATTTCCAGGTTTTCAGGAAGTCTTTCACAGAGGCCACGAAACGTGCACGGATCGCGGAATCGTTCATGTGATAGAACGGATCGGACATGGTCCAGCCGCCAATGGATGGCAGAATTTTCAGGTCAGGATGGGCTTTTTTCAGAGCCATCAGCTGGCCGAAGTTACCTTTGTACGGGTCGTCCCAGTTAGATACGCCGGACTGTGGTTTCTGCAGCGCAGCCCACGGATCGTGGATCGCCACGGTGTAGTCAGGACGGCCAGCACAGGCTTTCTGCAGGTTGGCGAAGCTGTTGCCGTTTTCAACGGTTTTCAGACCGTCGTTGATGCCGTCGCCGCCACAGATTGGAATGAAGCCGTACAGGATGTGGTTCAGGTTAGCGGCAGGGATTTTATCGACCGGGAAGTTACGGCCATAAACGCCCCACTCAGGGAAGTAGGCGGCAACCACTTTATCGGTATGTTTTGCGAAGGTTTTGTTGTTTTCCTGCAGAGGCGCATTCAGCGGCAGGAGGTGGCTACCGTCAGTATCCGCCACGATGATCAGCGTGCTTGCGCTTTTGGTACAGCCGCTGTTGTTACAGAGTTCAACCTGCTCCTGGTAGCGACCGCCTTTTTTCACTTTAAAGGTGGCAGAACCGGATGCACCGGCAGCACCGGACCAGACGGTCTTGCCATCCAGCAGCACTTTACCGGAGGTCGGCGCGTCGCCGCTCCAGACGTTCCACTCGACTTTTACGTCGACACCGTCGTTATGAACCTTAACAAGATTACCGTAGTCCACTACGGCCTGGTCCACTTCAACGATGGCAAATTTATCGTTACCGCTGCTGATTGAAGGCGTACCTGGCGCTGCGGCGAACGCAGAGCCGGAAACGGCTGCGACAAAGAGTGCCAGATAGGTTGGCTTCATAAATTTCATTATTAATTCCTGATAATCTTATTTTTGATAAATGAAAAGGACCATGTATTCCATATAACATGGGCGAGTACTGAATAAGCTATTTAATTAAAACCACAAACCCAATTTAATTTTACTAACCATGTATAGTGCTAATATACCCTCCATAAAAAGACATGAGCGGCAATCCTTACAGCTTATGTTTCTTACAATACTCCGGGAATTAGTTGACGTCCTTTCATTCCCTCAGCGAAAAAATTTCAAAAAAAACTTGACCACATAAATCAGAATGTGAATTGCAAGGTCTGCAGAATAAAAATAACCAAACCGGCGAGTGACAACAGAGGGCCAAACGGAATAACGCTATTTTCTTTAACCGCTTTATAAAAAACAAAATACAGTGCGATACCGCTTAATGCCGCCGCGAGCAATAACGAAGGTAACGCCTGCCAGCCGCACCACGCGCCCAGCGCAGCCAGCAGCTTAAAATCACCGTAGCCCAATCCCTCGCGTCCTGTTGTCAGGCGAAAGGCCCAGTAGAGAAGCCACAGCGACAGGTAGCCCGCCGCTGCGCCAAACAGGGCATCCGACAACGGTAAGGTATGAAAAAGCGCATGATTCAGCAGGCCCGCCCACAGCAGCGGCTGCGTCAGGCAGTCCGGCAGCAGCATGTGTTTTGCGTCTATCGCCGCCAGCGGCAGCAGTCCATACCAGAGCACCCATAGCGACATCAATGCAGCCGCAGACGGGGCATACGCCGCCGTCAGGGCAAAAAACAGGGCACTGGAAAGTTCAAGCAACAGCAGACGCAGCGGGATCGCAGTCTGGCAGCAGCGGCAGCGCCCACGCAGGCACCACCAGCTCAGAACCGGGATATTTTCCCACCAGGCGAGCGTGTGGGAGCATGCGGGACAGTGGGAGGCCGGAAACAGCAGGTTTCCGGCACCCTCCTCCTCTTTAATGAGCGGGGGAATGCGTTCGACCACCACCCCCAGAAAGCTGCCGATAATGCCGCCAAGCGTGCCGCTGAGCAGGCACAGGGCGGGCATCTGGCTGCCCTGAAGCAGCGTCAGCGAATTCATGCCACTTTCGCCCAGGAGAGCTTAATCTGGGCCTTTACATCGCTAAGGTGATCAACCGGCGTGAGATCCATTTTCTCCAGACGAACCCCGGTGGTTAAATTCACCTCCCGAAGCCAGTTTTTCAGTTCATAGACGTTGACCCGATCAATATTAAACGTCAGGGTTTGCCCGTCCTGCTGGATATTACTCAGCGCAACGTGGATCTCTTTGGCGCTCTCTTCCACCACGCTTCTCGGGTTACTGGTTTTTAAGACTTTCGCCTGAAGGTGATTTTTATTAATTTCTGCACGCATCCAGTTCAGGGTCTGTTTCTGTTTTTGCAGCGTGGCTTTCTCATTTTTAATAATATTATCCAGCGGGGTCATCACACCGTACCAGATAATGGCGCAACAGAGCGCCGAACCACAGAGTTTAATCAGCGTTCGTTCGCGCGGGCTGTAACGCAAATAGCGTGCTTTTAATTGTCCAATTTTCTCTTTCATTTATATTTCCCTGTGATGATAGCGGTATAAGGCGCTTCACTGGAGACCGGCTGGAGCGTAAAGTCGAAGGTATCACTCGCCTTATTGACGAACGCCTGCAACGCCGTGGGATCCATCGAACGGATGTTCAGCGTGAGCTGATTCTGGGTGTCGTCGTATCCCACTTCACTCAGTTCGACCGCCGGGAGCGATTGCTTGATCTGCTCCAGTGCGTCCAGTTGAAGAAAGATCCCTTTCTTCTCTTTCTTGATGTTCTGCCCGAAGTGGTACTTCAGGTTGGTGGTCTGGCGCAGCGTGGGGAAATAGTGCTGGGCCAATTCCACCATCTGCTGCTGGGCCAGGTTTTCCTGGGTAGAGAGCATCCAGGCCATGCCGATGCGAGGGCCAACCAGCAACCCGAGGCTCAGCACCGCCATGGCGGCAAGGGCCGGTTTCGCATAACGGAAACCGGTCTGTGCACCCGTGGTGCTAAAAACGCCGTGCAGCAGGTTTGCTTTGCAGCTTTTCCACTGCGGCTGGATCAGCACCAGCGGATGCTGCCAGGCCCGTTGCTCATCCACCTGCACGTCCGCTGGCGCATCGCCGTAACAGACGAGGTTACCGGCGCACTGCTGGCTCAACAGCAGCGGCAACAGGGCAGCGTCGGTTTCACAGGCGCCAAACGGCGAATAGCGCATCCAGTAGCCGCTGTCGGTGGAGACCAGCGTGCTGCCGCCTTCGGTTACCGGCAGAAGGATCGCATCGGGCAGCACCTGCACCACCGTCAGCCCGGCATCGGCACAGCGGTCCAGCCAGTACTGCAGACGCCCCGCATCAATGGCCACCGCGTCCACTTCCCGCCCCTTCTTGTTGAGCACCGTCCAGTGAAGCGTGTCCACATCGCCAATCAGCGTCTCTTCAGCCAGCCAGGAGAACTCAACGCTGCCTTTTTTGGGCAACGTGAAGCGACGGAAGATCATTTCGCTGGCCGGCAGTAGCAGGCAGACGCGTGCGGCTAACGCGTGACCGGCAAGCGCCGCCAGTGACGCCCCGCCCTGACGCTGTTCCACCTGGTCGCTACCGGACTCGCACCACATTATGTTCCCGTCCTCATGCGTGTCGGGACGAATAAAAAGCACCTGTTTCATAGAATTCGTCTTGTGTTATTCAACCATTCGGTAGCGACGTTGCCAGGTAATCACCTTCCCGGCTTCATTATCAACATGAAGCTGGCTGACGACGCGCAGCGTTAAATCATCGGTATTGCCGGTACTGTTGACCCGGAAATAGTGACTGTTTACCGCAAGAAACGCCTGAACCTGCTTGAGGGCGTCTTTGGTCTGCGGATAATTTGTCTCAAGCTCTTTCTGGAATGCCTCCATCGACTCCCAGCCCTCTTCCGGGCGGGAGGCGATCAGACGGGCGGCCTCGTCCTCGCTCAGCGAGCCGATAAACAGGGCTGCCAGCAGCGGTGCCTGTTCTTCGGTCAGGGTGTTGACATCCACCTTGCTGGCGGTGTCGGGTAAGGCGCACAGCACTTTACTGACCTCGCCGTAGGCCGCCACCGGAAACGCAGGCAGCAGCTTTAGCTCGCCCGGGGTGCGCATCATCTGATTCGCAGGCAGCCGCGCGGGCTCAACGCCGGCCCAGGCATCTGTCTCCAGCCCCTCTTTGGCCGTTGTGGTATCGCCGTCGAGATAGTCCATTAGTTGCTGGTAAATCTCTTCTGCGTCACCGGCGGAAATGCCGCTGTCGGTCAGAAGCTGCTCAACGATGCGCGCTTTGACCGGTTTTTCCGGCAGCGCCCCTGCGGTCTGTACCGCGGGGGTCGGATCGGCCGCCAGCAGGTTATTGACGTTAAAGCAGGTCTGGGCATCCTCAATCTGGCTCACCACGGTGTAGTGTTCACCCTCTGTCTCCACCGGCTCTGTCCACTCCCCTTTGGGCGACAGCCCCTGGCTGTCACCGCTGGCGTAGGTCTGAAGCAGACCTTCAATGGTTTTTTGCTGGCTCTGAATGGCCCAGCGCAGCTGCTGCTGACTCACCTGATAACGGGTTTTCTGCAGATTGCGGCAGAACTGCTGACTGATTTTGGCCGCCAGCGCCGACATCATGACCAGCAAAATTAGCACCACCAGCAGCGCGACACCGCGCTGTTTTCGAACCGATTTTCCGCTCATTTGTTCTCTCCTGACGGAGCGGGCACCGGCTGCGGTTGTGGCTGCGCTGGCGTGGCCGCATCCCCCGATGGCGCAGGCGTTTGTTCTGCTGGAGCCGCCGGGGCGACCGGCATATCACCCGGCGTGGTAAATACCCAGCGCCAGGTATCGCCATTCTCCATGGTCAGCAGAAGCTCTACGCCGTCCGGCTGATGCGCCGTGTCGGTCCATTTGTTCTGCCAGCCCTCTTTCCAGAAGCGCCACGTCATCTCTTTGACATCGCTGAGGATCGGCACCTCTTCTGGCTTCACATCGGCAGGGCTGTCGATAACCGGCCAGATATCGCGCCACAGTTTTTTGTCCTCAAGCCGCCAGCGCACGCGCTCCAGCTGGACCTGACCGCTCACGCCGTTCAGCGTGGTCAGCTCCAGCGCATCGTCGTGCTGGACAAATACGTCAGGCTCGTTGCGTGGCGCGCGTGCCTGAAGCTGAAAGAAATCCCGCTCCAGCAGGTTATAGGCGCGCTGAAGCTGGTTGAGTTGAGTCGCCGCCACGTCGGTGGCGTTCGAGGTGCGCATCGCCCCGTCCAGAATTTGCCAGGCAAGCGTGCTGATAACCGCGAAGATGGTTAGCGCAATCATGATCTCCAGCAGCGTAAAGCCCTGCTGACGCTGAATGTGCTTGCTCATTTCACCTCTCCGGGTTCCGGTATCTGCAGGCTCAACACCGGTTTGTCTTCATCATCTTCGGCGTACACCTGCACTTCATCGGCAAAGCGATTTTCGGCGGTTTTCACCCGCTGCTTGCGCCAGATCCAGCTTCGCCCCCCCATGATTTCTGTCCCTGTCTGCAGGGCATCCGGGAACGGCGTGTTGCTCAGCTTTGCTTCCGCCAGCTGGTTTTCCGCCACCCAGCTCGCCTGCAGCGAATCGGCCAGGCCATGGGTAAAGCGCACGTTCAGCGAGACGGAGTTCATTAGCGCCAGCGCGGCGGTGGAGAAGATGACCAGAGCGACCATCACTTCCAGCAGGGTCATCCCCTGTTCTTTGCGTTTAGTCATCGTTATCTACCGAAACCGGTGATGCCCCCTGCGACACCACGCGAAAGCGCTGCTTTTTATCGAAACTCTGCAGGGACAGCGTGAAGCGGCTTATCTCCCCGTCCGGCAAAAAGACAATCTGCGGCGTGGCGTCGGTTGTGGCAGCAATGCGCTGCGGTGACAGCGACACGTGCATCTCTTCCGGGAACTGGCCGTGGGTGACAATGCGCCCGGCGGTTAAGGGTTCCCAGTGTCGTTCGCCCTCTTTTTCGGCCCAGGTCACCAGCTGATATTCTGAGGTGGTGATCACCAGCCCAACGATATTTCCGTCCATTACCGCACGGTCTGAACCATATTCAACGAGGGCTTTTAACTGCTGACCGAAAATATCCGCGCCGCTGCGCGAGGGGATTGTCGACACCACCATCATGGCGCAGGAGGCAAATATCACCAGCGCCAGAATAATTTCCAGTAAGGTAAACCCACGTTGCTTATTCATTACTTCTCTTTTTTATCTAAAGACCAGTTGGTAATATCATCCGCGGTATTCGCTTCGGCATCCGGGCCCGCAGAGAAAACATCCACTGCGCCATGTTCACCCGGGCTGACCAGAATATAATCATTGCCCCACGGATCTTCCGGCAGGCGGCGAATATAGCCATCATCACGGTAGTTTTTCGGGATTGGCGCGATATCAGGTTTGGTGACCAGCGCCTGCAACCCCTGCTCCGTCGTGGGGTAACGGTGGTTATCCAGCTTGTACATATCCAGCGAACCTTCCAGCGCCACAATATCGCTGGTTGCTTTCTGGGCATCGGCTTTTTCTTTATTCCCCATTAAATTTGGTACCACCATACTGGCGAGCACACCGAGAATAACGATCACCACCATTAATTCGAGCAAGGTAAAGCCAGCCTGACCTTTCAGGCTATTTCGTTTTAAAGACATATTTAACCCACCATATTATTGAGCTGAAGAAGCGGTTGTAATATTGACAGCACGATAAATAAAACCACTGTCGCCATTGTCACCACCAGTGCCGGTTCAAATACCGACAGCGTTAACGTAATTCGATGCTGTAATGCCGATTCCTGGTTTTCCGCGGCGCGATCCATTAATGAACCTAAGTCCCCGCTCTCTTCGCCGGAGGCAATCATGTACAGCATGGTCGGTGGAAAGAGTTTCGCCTGGTCCAGCGCGTTATACAGAGAAGCGCCCTGACGTACGGTATCCGCCGCCTGCTCCAGCACCTGCCGGGCATAGAGGTTTTCGATCCCGTCCATCGCGATATACATCCCCTCCAGTAGCGGGACGCTACTGGCCTGCAGGATGCTGAGCGTGCGGATATAGCGGGCGCTGTTGATGGCGCAAACCAGCTTTTTGATCGGCGAGCCATTCACCAGCCAGCTGTGCCAGCGAAAGCGGTTCGTGGTTTTCTTCACCCACGTCTTAAAGCCCACGATTGCGCCGAACAGCCCCCCGGCAATGTAGATCCCGTACGCCTGCAGAAAATCGCTCACCGCAATCAGCGTGCGGGTGGTGATCGGCAGCTGCTGTTTCATGTGCACGAACTGCTCGATGACCTGCGGCACCACCGCCACCAGCAGGATGCTGATCACCGCCACGGCAACCACCGTCAGGGTGATCGGGTAGACCATCGCCTGCGTCAGCTTGCTTTTCATCTTCTGGCGCTGCTCGTTGTACTCCGCCAGCTTCTCCAGCACATCGCCGAGGTGGCCGGTTTTTTCCCCGGCCATCACCAGCGTGCAGTACAGCTTGTCGAAGGTGCGCGGGAACTGGCTGAAGGCATCAAACAGCGTATGGCCTTCCACCACTTTCTCGCGGATCTCCGTCACCATAGCCGCCAGCTTTTTGTCTTCCGTCTGCTTTGAAATGGCCTTCAGGGCGCTTTCCAGCGGCAGCGACGCGTTAACCAGCGTTGACAGCTGACGGGTGAACATCGACAGCACCGGCACAGAGAGTCTGGCGCCGGTTTTGGCTTTAGCGCTGGCCGCATTTTCACGGGTTTCGGTGATGGTGAGCGGCATCAGCTTCTGCTCACGCAGCGACTGGCGCACCTGCTTAGGTCCTTCCGCCTGCAGCGTGCCGCGCTGGGTTTTTCCGGCGACATCGGTCGCGGTCCACGCGTAGAAAGCCATTACTCATCGCCTCCACGCTCGGCGGTCACGCGCATCACCTCTTCAAGGGACGTGATACCGCTGATGACCTTCATCAACCCGTTTTCGCGCAGGCTGTAGGCCTGTTTGAACAGCTCGGTCTCAATGGACATCTCATCTTTGTCTTCATGAATGGCGCGACGCATGGCGCTGTCGACCACCAGAAACTCGTGAATGCCCGCGCGTCCCTGATACCCGCTCTGGCGGCACTGGTCGCAACCAACGGCGCGATAGATGGCCTTTGGTGGCTTATCCATAAAGCTAAACAGCGCTTTTTCATTGTCATCCAGCGGACTGGTGGTACGGCAGTGCGGACACAGCCGACGCACCAGACGCTGGGCAATGACGCCGAGTAGCGACGAACCAATTAAAAAGGACTCCAGCCCCATATCCCGCAGACGGGTGATGGCCCCCGCCGCACTGTTGGTGTGCAGCGTAGACATGACCAGGTGACCGGTGAGCGACGCCTGCACCGCGATTTGCGCGGTTTCACCGTCACGAATTTCCCCGATCATCACCACGTCCGGATCCTGACGCAAAATGGCGCGCAGGCCGCGGGCAAAGGTCATGTCCACGCGCGGGTTGACCTGCGTCTGCCCCACCCCCTCCAGCTCGTACTCAATCGGATCTTCGACGGTCAGAATGTTGCGTTCATGTCCGTTCAGGGCCGACAGAATGGCATACAGGGTGGTACTTTTACCGGAGCCTGTCGGCCCGGTGACCAGGATGATGCCGTGCGGGCGGTTAATCAGCCCTTTCAGTTTTTCCAGCTCTTCATCAATGAGTCCGAGCTTGTTGATATCCGGTTTCAGGTTGCTCTTGTCGAGCAGACGCATGACCACGCGCTCGCCGTACTGCGACGGAATGGTCGAGACACGCACGTCAATCGCCTTGCGGCCAATGCGCAGGGAGATACGGCCATCCTGCGGCAGACGTTTTTCGGCAATGTCGAGTTTCGACATGACCTTAATACGCGAGACCAGCAGCGGGGCCAGTTTACGTGCGGGCTGGAGCACCGGGCGCAGCACGCCGTCAACGCGAAAGCGGATGCTCAGCGTGCGCTCAAAGGTTTCGATATGGATATCCGATGCACCGTCTTTCACCGCTTCGCCAAGAATGGCGTTAATCAGGCGGATCACCGGCGAGTTTTCGTCGTTATCCAGCAGATCTTCGTTGTCCGGGATCTCCTCGGTTAACGCCATCAGATCGATATCCGCATCCATATCGTCCACCAGCTGCTGCGAAACGCCGCTGTTCTGCTGCCAGATTTTAGCCAGCATCTCATCAAACGCCTCCGCGCTCAGCGTCTGGGGCACAAAGGCGCGCCCCAGTACCCGGCGCATCTCCAGCAGCGCAAACGCGGGGACGTCGTCACGGATATAGACCGTGTCGTTCCAGAAAAGGATGCCGTTCTCCTTCGCAAAGCCGCTGGTGCAAAGCTGTTTCGTCAGTTCATCCACGCGTCACCTCCCCTTACTCTTTGAAGGGGTTGCGCGTGGTAGCAGGTGCGCTCACGCCGACCGGCATGGAGTGATCCTGCTTTGGATAGGCAGGCAGGACGGCGTTATCGGTGTTCTCAACGATGCCGAGCTTTTTCTCCTCCAGACGCTGCTGTTGACGGGCGCGGATCTGGTCGTATTTCTCCTTCGTCGCCGCGCTGTAGTTGTCGTCATCACGCAGGACGGTGGTATGGATAAAGACCATCAGGTTGCGCTTCGACGTATCCTCCGAGGTATAGCGGAACAGCTGTCCCACCAGCGGCAGATCGCCGAGCAGCGGCACTTTCGACACGTTTTGTTTGCTGACGTTTTCCATCAGACCGCCCAGCACCACCGTCTGGCCACTGTGGACCATCACTTCGTTGTTGATGGTACGGGTGTTGAAGGTTGGGCCGAGGCTGGCGTCTTCGGTGGCGCTGGCGTCAACGCTGGAGACCTCCTGCTCGATCTTCAGGTGGATCATGTCCCCGTCGTTGATCTGCGGAACAATCTTCAGCTTGGTACCAACGGTTTTACGCTCAACCGAGTTAAAGACGTTGTCGCCGCTGGTGGTCTGAGAACCCGACAGCACCGGCACATCCTGACCCACGTTGAACGACGCTTCTTTGTTATCCAGCGTCACCACGCTTGGCGTGGAGAGAATATCGTTCTTGCCACTGGTGGAGAGCGCGGTCAGCAGTGCGCCATAGTCACCGTTGAAGAAACCGGTCGCCAGGCCAGTAAAGGAGGCCCCTTTGATCGTGCCGTTTTTGACCTGGCTGATGGGCAGACCGGTTGAACCGAACTGCACGCCGCCGTGTTTGCCGGTCCACTGCACGCCGAGATCCATACCGTTACCGTCCTGCACTTCCGCAATGATGGCTTCCACCAGCACCTGCGGACGACGAATATCCAGCTTGTCGATCACCTTCTCCAGCGAGTTCATGACGTTTGGCTGAGCGGTGATCACCAGCGAGTTGGTGGACTCATCGGCGGTGATATTCAGCTCGCTATTGGTTGTGGCGGTTTTGCTTTTCGCGGTACCGGCTTTGTCTTTCAGCTGCTCACCAATACCGGTCAGCACCGGCACCACTTTCGAGGCGTTGGCGTATTTCAGGTAGAAGACGCGGGTATTGCCCTCGTTGTTCTGTTCGCGGTCGAGCTGGCCAATCAGCGAGCGGGTACGCGCGCGGGCATCTTCGGTACCGCTGATCACCAGGCTGTTGGTTTCATCATCGGCCACCACTTTGGTCGCCAGCTGTGGCGCGTTCTGCCCTTTCTGCTCTTCATTGTTGAGGTTGTTCAACATATCGGAGAGCTCTTTCGCCGAGGCATAGCGCAACGGTACGATTTCGCGACGCTGCATACCGGAACGGTCCACGCGCTGAACCAGATCCACCAGGCGGTTCACCACCGAGGCTTTCCCGGTTAACAGCAGCACGTTAGAGGGTTCAAAATGGACCACGTTGCCGATCCCCGAGGCATCGTTCAGCTGGCGCAGCAGCGGGGCCAGCTCGCGCACGGGGACGTTCTCCATGCGCACTACGCGGGTAATGATCTCATCCCCTTTGCCCGGGTTTTTGCTGTCGGCCACCGGCACCCCGGCGGTACGCGCCACGCTGGAACGCACCACTTTAATCATGCCGTTATCCATTGGGATCACCGACAGACCGTAGAGATCCAGCACGCTCAGGAAGAACTGATAATATTCCTCTTCCGACAGCACGTTATAGGTTCTCACCGACACCGTGCCCTGAACGGACGGATCGACGAGAATCGTTTTATTCAGATTGCGACTTACCGTATCGATAAATTCGCGAATATCGGTATTTTTAAAACTGGCGCTAAAGTTGGCTGCAAACAGCGAACCGGAATATAACGACAATGCGGTCAGCGCCACGCACGCCCATGGAAATTTCTTCATGATTTACACTTGTTAATTGTTTAGAACATTAACCCGAATATTTTCAAGGTGAGCGTGCCGTCTGACGACGACCTCCGCTTCTTTCATTTTCGACCAGTTGGCGATAATATTTTTCGCCTGCGCTTCTTTCGTCATATCGACGTCATTCACTTTCACCACTACATCACCCTGTTTCAGTCCTGTTTCACTGTAAAAAGGCGAAGCATTGCGTGGATTAATGTTAAAGCCTTCCAGTTGGCCTTTATCGATTAACGGCTTTAACACCAGATAATCATCGAGATGCAGACTGTCCGCGCCGGCATCTTTTTTCGATTTCGTCACCGGGCTGTTGCCTGCATCGCCCTTAAAATAAGGCGGCTGTTTGAGGGCGAGCGTTTGCTTCGTGCCTTCATACTGAACAACCACATTATCTTTATTAATTTCATCAACATACGCATCGTCGAACCCCACCAGCGGTTCCCCTTCCCGGTAGCTCTTCTGCCCGGCGGGGGTCTTAATCACGGCGAACGACAGCCACGACTCATCGCTGCGGATGATGCCTTCAATTTCTGCAGACAGCGGCGCTTTGACTGCCGCCGGAACGTCGGCCTGACGGACCGCAGCCGTAAAAAGACCAAACGTTTTGTCACTGTTACGCGGTTTTAGCGGCGCTTTATCAGCATTCGCTAACTTATTCGTAACCTTTTTATAATCTTTAAAAACGACATAACCCTGCTGGCTGCAAAAAATTAGCATGACTAGCATTATGCAGGGCGTCATTAGCCTGGAAAGGAATGCGTTCCTCATTATTATCGGGCCTTTTAGCAAAGCAGGAATTCGCAGCGGTATGCTGCATAACTTAGTGAGCAAATAGTAATAAGCGTGACCAGTGCAAACCACCGGCTTCGCTATTAACTTTAATGAAGAAAATGATTGACCGGAAAAAAAGGGAGTGTTAGATGCGGCCTGACAGGTTATTTTTACTCTGGTGTTAAATTGACCATGACAGGGGCTTACCGTACTTTTCGCCCATTGCTATTAAAGAGAAGAGACGGTAAGTCGTTATGTATCAGAGCCATTTTAAATTCAGTACCCCGCCGTTCAGAAATATCACCCGCAAGTCGGGCGATTTTCTGGTGCCTTATCATCAGGATGTGTTTAATCTTCTGAAAGAGAAAAGCCAGCAGGCAGGGATCACCGGGCTCTTTTACCACGACAGCGAACTGCTGGGGCAGTTCAGCGATGCCCTCAAAGCCAACAGCAAATCGGTGCTCTGCATTAATGCCTTTCCGAAGCTGAGCGCCAGTAGCCTGCTCTTCAAACTCAACCCGGTAGCGAAAGAGAAGAACAAGCTCCAGGCGGTTGACGCTATTATTCGCCTGTGGCGCGATGCGAAGTCGACCCATAAGGTGCTGGTCATTTCCCAGGCGCAGGCGATGAAGGCCAGCGGCTATGACGTGCTGGGCATACTGCTTACCCGTGCGCAGGAGCTGGATGTTCGCCTGTCGATTGTGCTGATGGGCACGGCCGACCAGGAAGTGATGCTGAAAGCCTCTGCCCTGCAGGAATATGTGCTGACCTGCCACACCCTGCGCAACCTGACCTGCCGCGAGTTCCTGAGCTACGTTGACGCCCAGTGCCACGAGCACGGCGCGGATGTCTCTCCGCTGACGCCCGCTCGCGTGAAAAAAATCCACGCCCTGACCAAAGGCAACATCAGCAAGCTGAACGAACTGGCTCATCTTTCCATGCTGGCCGCCTGGACCGAACGGGCGCCAAACGTTGGACCGCGTCATTTGCGTCTCGCCACCGGTGAAGCCCTGCCAGCGCCTAAGCGTGGTAAAACGCTGGCCTCCATCGGGTTGTTCGCGTCCGTCCTGTTCGCCGCCTGCGGCTGGATGATGACCTCGTCCATTACGGCAAAACTGCCGGTGGCGCTGCCGGTACCGGCCAGCTGGAAACAGCAGGTAAAAACGCCAGACGCGCCGGTACTGCCGGTTATCGAACAGGAGGTGGTGAATCAGCCCGATGCCATGCACCAGCTTTATGCCATGTGGGGCTATGACGCCTCTGCCGACGATGCCCTGTGCCAGAATGCCGCAAAAGTGAACCTGATGTGTAAACAGGGTAATGCCTCCCTGGACACGCTGGCTAATGACGGTTACCCGTGGGTGAGCGAGATTAAAACAGGCGATCACATTAATTACGCCGTCGTGGCGCGTGCCGGGAAAAATTCCCTCGATCTGCTGATGAACAACCGCACCTGGCAGGTGAGCCGCACGTGGTATAACCAGCACGCAACGGGCAATTACACCCTTCTGCACCGCCTGACCCCGTCAGGCAAAGACGAAATCACCGCCGCCAGCGACAGTAAAGATCTTGAGTGGCTGGATCAGCAGCTGAGCGTGGCGCTGGGCGAAAACGAAACGCACGATAAAAACTGGACGGCGGAACTGATGAAGCTCACCCGCGAATTCCAGGAAAAAATGCACCTCCGCGTCGACGGTATTCCGGGTGAAGACACTCTGATGCAGCTGATGCGCGAAACCCATACCACGCCGAGCGTGTTGATCCAGACAACCCAGGCTAACCCGACTACGCAAGAGAAGCACGCATAATGTCTACCATCTGCCTCGCTGCCCAGCGCAGCTATACCACCGGGGAACCGGTCTGGTTCTCATGGCGTTTGCCGTCATTCAGTAAAATTATCAGCGTGGTGACGCTCTGGTGTCTGGGGCTGTGCGCGCTGATCGTCGCAGGCCTCTATGCACACGTGTACTGGAACCTGCGCCACCCGGCGCCGGTGATAAAAAAGGTGAGCGTCGCGAAGCCAGACACCACCCTTTCTGATATGCATTATGTGTATGTCACCAAACCGTTCCCGCACCCGCAGCCAAAGCCGCAGTCGGTAAAAGTGCAGGAAGATTTACCGCCGATGGACAATATGCCCATTAATAGCGACGAAAATGACTGGCAGCAGGCACCTGATGGCGCATTGCCGGACAGCCCCGTCACGCATGATACCTCGCGCGATACCTTACCCGGCACCGAAGCGCACGAACAGGCGATGAAACACGCGCAGGCAACACAGCCGGATGAGGACAATTCATTAAAAACGTTATTTATGCAGGCGCTAAAACAGCAGCAGGATGATATGGCGAAGGGAAAAATGCCCGCACCACCAGTTGACGAAACGCAAAATGCGTCTCCTTCGATAATAAAAGGAGACGCGGGAGGGGATTAATATTTTTCCGGCAGAGAGGTCAGGCTAATCAGTCGCCCTTTTTCGACCACAATATATTGACCTTTTTTCAGGTCTGAGAGAATTTTAATAATGGTACTGCGTGCCAGGTTGGTGTATTCCTGAATATAATCATAAATATTAATATCTCGCTGATGATCAACAATCAGTTCGTTAATTTCTATCAGGAATTCACGGACGACGGAATATGCGCTGCGGGCAACTAAAACATCATCCCGCTTGCTGAGCAAACAGACATACCATGCCAGCACTTTAGTCAGTTCAGGCCACAGCCCGTGTTGGGTCATTAACTGCTGGAATTGATCTTTATGTATGGTACGAACCACGGTATTACTGCGTACCACGCCCTGCATATGCGTAGAGTTGTAGAAAATAGCGGAGAGACCAAAGATACATTGTCCCTGTAGCGTAAACATACATAAGTCATCAGAACTGCGGCGGAACTCGACTTCTCCGCTGACGATAATGTGAATATTATCGGAGTTACAGGTTGATATTTTTTGCCATTTTCTTAACGTTTTTTCTTCATACCCGGCCGTTGCAGAAATAATGGCTTCCATTTCATGATGGGGACGTGTTTTTTTACCAAAAATGCTTAACATTATTATACCCAATTAAGATGTTTAAATAAGAAAATTGTCCAGCAAGGTGTTACGTTGCCGTAAAATGTGTTGGTATTCTTTTTGAAATTAAAAAAACCAAAAGAGGACTGTTTCTTTAATTTGATTCATGCTGTGAATCGATGAATCAATCTTAGATGAGGGCGATTTTAAATCAATTTACTTAAAATGAATTGAGAATGTACTTAAGATTAATCTTATGATCATGCTCACAAAAACGAGGCATTCGGGTTAATCCCGAAGGATTACCCCTGCCCGTATTTCTCTAAAAGTGCTTCGGCAATGGCCAGCGTTTCCACATCTGCCACGCCGTTCCACAGCTGCGGCCTGAAGTGCATCTGGAAGACCATACTGATGCGCTTCTGCTGAGCGGGGGTGCTGTTGTCGGGAACCTCGTAACCGTACCGCGCGAGCAAATCGAGTAACGCTGCGGTCTCCACGGCCTGATACCGTGGCCGCCCGTTCATATAGAACGCCACCCGGGACGCGTCGGGCCAGGCGCCAATCCCCTGCGCTGCAAGCTCGCGCCACGGGAACAGCGGACCGGGATCGTCCTTGCGCTGAGGCGCGATATCCGCATGGGCCACCACGTTCTCGGGTTTAATGTGATAGCGGGCAATAATGTCTTTTGCGAGCGGTACCAGGGCCGCAATTTGCGCAGGTTCGAACGGCGAAAAGTGTTTTACCCCGGCCGTTTTTTGCCAGCCGCGATTCTCAAGCTCAATGCCAACCGACGTATCATTAATACGGTTGGTGCCGCGCCAGAAGCTGATACCCGCATGCCAGGCCAGTTCGTTCTCGGGAACCAGCTGCCAGATGCGCGGTTTACCGTCCGGTGCGGGCGGCTTCGCCGGGATCAAATAGTGGGAGCTGACGTTCTTGTCCGTCAGCGTGGCCAGCGAACTGTCAAAGTCATCCGCCGTATAGTGGATAACCAGCACCTTGATGCGCGGATAGGCCGCCTGCGCCTGGTGGCGGGTATCCAGTTCATAGGCGCCTTTATCCACAATGCCTTTTTCCGTGGCGCACCCTGCCAGCAACAGCGCCAGCAGGAGTGTTGAAAACGCGCGTTTCATCGACGGGTTTTCACCGCCGTACCGCTTACGCTCACCATCAGCATGCTCGCTTCTTTACCGACGGTTTCGTAGTCGATATCAATCCCCACGACGGCATCCGCCCCCAGTGCCTTGGCCTGTTCGCCCAGCTCTTTAAAGGCGATTTCCCGGGCTTTACGCAGCTCTTTTTCATACGCGCCAGAGCGGCCGCCGACGATATCGCGGATACCGGCAAAGAAATCGCGAAAAATGTTGGCCCCCAGAATGGCTTCGCCCGTGACCACACCGCAATACTCGGTAATCGGCTGCCCTTCCAGGGTTGGCGTTGTTGAAAACTGCATGGTTTCTCTCCTTCTTTAGCGTTCAATGCCTTAGCCCATAACTTCACCAGCATTATCGGTTCGTTACGCTATGATTGAAAGGATAGTTAATAAATAAGGAAATCAACATGCGCTACTCTGCTTTAACGCTTTTGGTGCCCTGCGCGCTGGTGCTCAGCGCGTGTACCACCACGGTCACGCCAGCCTTTAAGGATATCGGTACCCGCAGCGGCCCCTGTATAGAGGGCGGCCCGGATACCGTGGCGCAACAGTTCTATGATTATCGCATTCAACACCGCAGCAACGATCTCACCGGCCTGCGTCCGTATCTGAGCGATGGGCTGGCAAAACTGCTGAACGATGCCACGCGCGATCCGCAGCACAACGCGCTGCTGAAATCCGATCCGTTCTCCAGCCGCACGACGTTGCCGGACAGCGCCGAAGTGGCCAGCGCCTCGACCATCCCGAACACCGATGCGCGTAACATCCCCCTGCGCGTGAAGCTGACCCAGGGCACCCAAACCTGGCAGGATGAAGTGCTGATGATCCGCGAAGGCCAGTGCTGGGCGGTGGATGACGTACGCTACATCGGGGGGAGCGTACATGCCCCGGCAGGCACGCTGCGCCAGTCGATTGAGAATCGCTGAACCCACTGTTTCAGAATTGTAAACCCCGAAAAATGTGCGGCATTTCATGCGGAATGCCGACATTTATACTCGCCGACCTTGGGCTTCGCTATTTTGTGCTATGTTTAAGGGGTATTACGGGTTATATTTAACTTTTAACGCAGAAATATTGCATAACTATTCTGTCAACGGTACTATCTGCGGCCTCAATTGCTATAGATTGCCTGGATGAGTAAAGACTGCCCCGATGAGTATTAAACTAAACGGCATTAACTGCTTCTACGGCGCACACCAGGCGCTGTTCGACATCACGCTGGAGTGCCCGGAAGGCGAAACGCTGGTTTTGCTTGGTCCAAGTGGCGCGGGTAAAAGTTCTCTTTTGCGTGTCCTTAATCTGCTTGAAATGCCCCGTTCAGGAACGCTGGCTATCGCCGGTAACCACTTTGATTTTGCGAAAACGCCGTCCGATAAAGCGATTCGTGAACTGCGTCAAAACGTTGGCATGGTCTTCCAGCAATACAACCTCTGGCCGCACCTGACCGTCCTGCAAAACCTGATTGAAGCGCCCTGCCGCGTTCTCGGTTTGAGCAAGGATCAGGCGATGGCGCGTGCTGAAAAGCTGCTGGAGCGTCTGCGCCTTAAGCCCTACAGCGATCGTTATCCGCTGCACCTCTCCGGGGGTCAGCAACAGCGTGTGGCGATTGCCCGTGCGCTGATGATGGAGCCAGCGGTACTGCTGTTTGATGAGCCGACCGCCGCGCTGGACCCGGAAATCACCGCCCAGATCGTGAGCATCATTCGTGAACTGGCGGAAACCAACATTACTCAGGTCATCGTCACCCATGAAGTGGAAGTGGCGCGTAAAACCGCCAGCCGTGTGGTCTACATGGAAAACGGGTATATCGTTGAGCAAGGTGATGCGAGTTGCTTTACCAACCCGCAAACCGATGCCTTCAAAAACTACTTATCTCACTGAGAGTGCCAGGGAAAATGATAATGAAAAAAGTATTGATTGCCGCGCTGCTCGCTAGCGTCAGCCTTTCCGCTACCGCAGCCCAGACCATCCGTTTCGCCACCGAAGCGTCCTATCCTCCGTTTGAATCTATCGACGCCAACAACAAGATTGTGGGCTTCGATGTCGATCTGGCTAACGCGCTGTGTAAAGAGATCGACGCGACCTGTACCTTCAGCAACCAGGCGTTTGACAGCCTGATCCCAAGCCTGAAGTTCCGCCGTATCGACGCCGTGATGTCCGGTATGGACATCACCCCAGAGCGTGAAAAGCAGGTGCTGTTCACCACGCCGTACTATGACAACTCCGCCCTGTTTATTGGTCAGAAAGGGAAATTTACCTCTGTTGACCAGCTGAAAGGCAAAAAAGTGGGCGTACAGAACGGCACCACGCACCAGAAATTCATCATGGATAAACATCCGGAAATCACCACCGTGCCTTACGACAGCTACCAGAACGCGAAGCTGGATCTGCAGAACGGCCGTATCGATGGCGTGTTTGGTGACACCGCGGTAGTAACCGAATGGCTGAAAGCCAACGATAAACTCGCGCCAGTGGGCGACAAAGTGACCGACAAGGACTACTTCGGCACAGGTCTGGGGATTGCCGTTCGTCAGGGCAACACTGAGCTGCAGCAGAAATTCAACGCTGCGCTGGAAAAAGTGAAGAAAAACGGCACCTACGAAACCATCTATAAAAAATGGTTCCAGAAGTAATTCCTGATGAATGAAATTCTTCCTTTAGCAAGCGCCGCCGGGATGACCGTCGGCCTTGCCGTTTGCGCACTGATTATCGGCCTGGTGCTGGCGATGTTCTTTGCGGTATGGGAATCTGCAAAGTGGTTCCCTGTCGCCTGGACTGGCTCCGCGCTGGTCACCGTGCTGCGTGGGCTACCGGAGATTCTGGTGGTCCTGTTTATCTATTTCGGTTCCTCACAGCTGCTGCTGACGCTGTCGGACGGCTTTACCCTCAATCTTGGCGTCGTGCAGATCCCGGTGCAGATGCAGATTGAAAACTTCGACGTCAGCCCGTTCCTCTGTGGCGTCATTGCCCTTTCCCTGCTCTATTCTGCGTACGCGTCGCAAACCCTGCGCGGTGCGCTGAAAGCGGTACCGCAAGGACAATGGGAATCTGGCCAGGCGCTGGGGATGTCGAAAGCGGCGATCTTCTTCCGTCTGGTGATGCCGCAGATGTGGCGTCATGCCCTGCCGGGTTTAGGGAACCAGTGGCTGGTGCTGCTGAAAGATACGGCGCTGGTGAGCCTGATAAGCGTTAACGATTTAATGCTGCAAACCAAAAGCATCGCTACCCGCACCCAGGAGCCGTTTACCTGGTACATTGTGGCGGCGGCTATCTACCTGGTGATCACGTTGCTGAGTCAGTACATCCTTAAGCGTATTGACCTGCGTGCGACGCGCTTTGAACGGAGACCAGGCTGATGCTGGACTATTTACCCGAGCTGATGAAAGGGCTGCACACCAGCCTGACGTTGACCGTGGCGTCCATCATCGTGGCGCTGATCCTGGCACTGATCTTTACCATCATCCTGACGCTGAAAACGCCGGTGCTGGTGTGGATTGTGCGCGGCTATATCACCCTCTTTACCGGTACGCCGCTGCTGGTGCAGATCTTCCTGATTTACTACGGCCCGGGCCAGTTTCCGTCGCTGCAGGAGTATCCGGTTATCTGGCATCTGCTCTCTGAGCCGTGGTTGTGTGCCCTGATCGCCCTTTCACTGAACAGCGCTGCCTACACCACTCAGCTGTTCTACGGAGCGATCCGCGCCATTCCGGAAGGACAATGGCAGTCCTGCGGCGCGCTCGGCATGAGCAAAAAAGATACGCTGGCCATTTTGCTGCCGTACGCCTTTAAGCGTGCCCTCTCCTCTTACTCCAACGAAGTGGTGCTGGTGTTCAAGAGTACCTCGCTGGCCTACACCATCACCCTGATGGAAGTGATGGGCCACGGGCAACTGCTCTATGGACGCACCTACGATGTGATGGTGTTTGGCGCGGCAGGCGTGGTGTATCTGGTGGTTAACGGACTGTTGACGCTGATGATGCGCCTGATCGAGCGTAAAGCGCTGGCGTTTGAGCGCAGAAATTAATCACGTAAATGCATAAAACGGTATTGATAAAGCGGGTAACCTGATGGGTTATCCGCTTTTTTTTATTCCACAATAAATATTTAATCATTTATATTGAATATAAATTCATTAAATGGCATTGTACTTTCATAAGACCTACAGACGGGAGTATTACAATGAAAAAGTTAGTTCTGGCCGCATTACTGGCAACGTTTGCCGCAGGCGCAACGGCTGCCGATAAAATCAATTTCGGCGTTTCTGCCACGTATCCACCATTTGAATCGCTGGATGCCAGCAACCAGATCGTGGGTTTTGATATCGATCTGGCGAAAGCGCTGTGCAAACAGATGCAGGCCGACTGCACCTTTACCAACCATGCCTTTGACAGCCTGATCCCGTCCCTGAAATTTAAAAAATACGACGCGGTGATCTCCGGTATGGACATCACGCCAGAGCGTAGCAAGCAGGTGGCCTTCACCGACCCGTACTACGCCAACTCGGCGGTGGTCCTCGCGAAGAAAGGGGCTTATAAATCCTTTGATGAGCTGAAAGGCAAGCGCATCGGGATGGAAAACGGCACCACGCACCAGAAATACCTCCAGGACAAGCATCCTGAAGTAAAAACCGTGGCCTATGACAGCTACCAGAACGCGATTATCGACCTGAAAAACGGCCGTATTGATGGCGTATTTGGTGACACCGCGGTCGTCAACGAATGGCTGAAAACCAACCCGCAGCTGGGTACGGCAACCGAAAAAGTGACCGATCCGCAGTACTTCGGTACGGGTCTGGGCATTGCGGTGCGTCCGGATAACAAAGCGTTGCTGGCAAAACTGAACGGCGCGCTGAAGGCGATTAAAGCTGACGGTACGTATCAGAAAATCAGCGACCAGTGGTTCCCGCAATAACTTTTTTTGCCGGGTGACGGCTTCGCCTTACCCGGCCTACGGGGGGAGTTGTAGGCCGGGTACGCGCAGCGCCACCCGGCACTCTCTCACAACGGCACGAAGAACCTGAACCGCGCCCCGCTCACCGACTCCATCAGCCTGATCCCTCCCCCGTGTAGTTCCAGCATCCGTTTGACAATCAACAGCCCTAACCCACCGCGATTCTCCCGCGATGCCTGCGGATTCAACGCTGAAGGTCGCTGGAACAGATCGTCGCGCAGCGCGGCATCCACACCGGTTCCTGAATCGGCCACCTCAACCTGTAGCTTTTCATTCTCCTGCCATACGGCGAGACGGATCTTGCCGCCGGTGGGGGTATGGCGGATGGCGTTATCCAGCAGATTGGTCACCACGCGCTCTATCATCGAGACATCGGCATACACCAGCGGCAGCGGCCCGGGAACGTCTATCTGGAGCTGAAGCTCTCGCGTGCGCGCCGTGAGCTCAAACTTTTGCGCCACGTCGGAAATAAGCTCTCCCATCGCAAAACGCTCGCGCTGGGGCTTGATGCCGCCGTGCTCAAGACGCGCAAGCTCAAACAACTGCTGTGACAGATGACGCACCTTTTGCCCCTGACGCAACGCCGTGGCGAGGTATTGCTGATGCTCCTGCGGCGTCAGGGTGGCGGATTTCAGCGACAGCGTTTCCAGATAGCCAAGCAGCGAGGTCAGCGGCGTGCGTAAGTCGTGGGAAATATTGGCGATAAACTCCCGGCGCTGGCGGTCGCTGTCGGCCAGCTGATCCCACTGGTGGGTGATTTTGCGTGCCAGCTCGATAAAATTGTTACGCAGGAGCGCCACTTCATCTTTTGCTGCCACATCCGGCTGTTGGACCGCCAGCGCGCGTATCGCGCTCATGCTGTCATGCTCCAGCCCGGCCACTTCACGCGTCAATCGTTTAACCGGACGCGTGACCCAGTACCAGATCAGTAAGCCCGCCAGCAGGCCAAACAGCGCCACCCACAGCATTGACCAGAGCACCGTACTCCACAGCGCCTTGTGCCAGGCCATGTCCGCCAGCGCGTTCGACTCCTCGCCCTGTAAAATAATATACAGATAGCCTTTAAGCTCGCCGTCCTGACGTAACGGCGTCGCGCTGAACACTTTCTTGTTCTGGCTACGCGGATCGTCGCCAAAAACCGGCATGGCCGCACCGCTGAGGAACTCCTGTACCGGCGCGAGATTGATGCTTTGTCGCTGAATATGGCCAGGCGGGGCGGCATCGGCCAGAATATCGCCATCCGGGGAGACGACGTACAGTTCCACGCTCGGGTTGAAGGTCATCAGCCTGTCAAAGAGCGGTTTCAGCGCGGTACGGTCGACCCTGCCCTGGGCGTTCAGAATTGGTTCGCGCTGCACGATCTGTTGCGCCAGGCCGCCAGAGAGACGCTGAACCATGGCGTTACCATACTGCATGCTGCTGTAGAGCTGGACGGCGCAGGCGACGGCGGCACAGAGCATCATCAATAAAATGAACAGCAGCGTCAGGCGCTGGCTCAGGCTAAAGCGGCGCATCATGGTGCGGCTCCGCAAATTTATAGCCTTTGCCCCAGACGGTGCGAATGATCTCCGGCTCGGCAGCGTCTTTTTCAATCTTGATGCGCAGGCGGTTGATATGGGTGTTAACGGTATGCTCGTAACCTTCGTGCTGATAGCCCCACACCTGCTCCAGCAGAGCCAGACGCGAGAAGACCTCGCCAGGATGGCGGGCAAAGAAGTACAGCAGTTCAAACTCGCGCGGGGTGAGATCCACTATCTGGCCGTGAAGCAGCACGCTGCGGGCCAGCGGGTCGATCGTCAGGCCATGCGCCTGAATATTCCCGGCACTCTGCGCCAGCCCCATCGCCTGCTGGCGGCGGAACAGCGCCTTAATGCGCGCAATCAGCTCCTGCACCGAGAACGGTTTTGCCAGATAATCATCCGCGCCGGTTTCCAGGCCGGTGATCCGATCGGTTTCGCTGCTGCGGGCGCTAATAATGATCACCGGCAGGTAGCGGGTCATCTGGCGAATACGACGGCAAATCTCCAGGCCGTCGACGTTGGGGAGCATGAGATCGAGGATCACCGCGTCCCATGGCTGTTTTTCAAGGCACTGTAACGCGTTGCCGCCATCGGGCTCGTGGGTGATGATGTAGCCTTCATCTTCTAAATTGAGTCGCAGAAGTGCCGCGATATCGTGGTCATCTTCCACCAGCAGGATCTGCTTCATGGGTAAGCCTTATTTCATCTCTTATGACGTAAGCTTACCTGATTTCGCAGGGTTGAAGAGTTCACATTTTGTTGAAGATTTTGCGGATGTCATGCCGGGTGGCGGCTACGCCTTACCCGGGATGCGGGTTAACAACGTCAACACTTCATAATGCGCGGTATGCGGGAACATATCGAAAAGCTGAACGCGTTCAACGCGGTAGCCCGGCAGATGAGCGATATCTGTCGCCATGGTACGGGCGTTGCAGCTGGAGTAAATAATGTAATCCGGCGCCATCTGGCTCAGATAGTCGCACAGCGCCTTGCCAATGCCCCGGCGCGGCGGGTTGACCAGCACCAGCTCCGGTACGTTGCCCTGCCCGGTCGCGAACTGCGTGGAGTCCAGCGCCTGGAAGTGCAGATTGGTTAATCCGAGCTCAGCGGCAGACTGTTTCGCGCAGGCAATCGCTTCGGCGGCGATCTCAATCCCGGTCAGCTGCATCTCGGGCGTGGCGCAGTGCAGACCAAAGCCCCCGACACCGCAGAACAGATCCCACATATGATGGATGTTTAACGCCCTCACCCAGTCGCGGGCGGTGGCATATAACGCACTCGCCACCGTCGGGTTGGTCTGGAAGAAACTTTGCGGGCGGATCCACAGCGGCACGTTGTTGAACGTTTCCGCCAGCGCATGCTGCCCGGTGAAGAAGATCTCTGTCTCCCCCTCCATAATCGCCATATGCACCGGCTGAATATTGGCGGTAATGACCTTCAGCTGCGGAAGCTGCTCCTGCAGCCACGGCAGCGCCGCGCGCAGTTGTTCCAGCTTGGCTTGCGAGCGCAGCACGAAACGCAGCATCATACCGCCGTCCATCTGGCTTTCGGTCAGGAGGAGATATTTCAGCTCGCCGCGCTTACGGGCGACGTTATAAGGCGTTAACCCCGCGCGGGCAATAAACGGTTTGAGTGCCGCGAAGACCGGCTCAAACGAGGCAGGATAAAGCGGGCAGCCGGTGAGATCTTCCGGCGTACCGTCGCGATGCAGCATGCCCAGCAGCGGTTTTTCTACGCTGCCGCTGACCACCATTTTGGCTTTATTACGAAAACCCTGCTCCGGGCCGCTGACGGGGGTGCACCACTCGCCCACCGCATGTTCAGCCAGCAGCTGTTGCAGGTCGGCCATTTTGGCGGTGAGTTGTTGAGAGACCGGCTGTTCTATCCACTGACAGGAGCGGCAGCGTCCGGCGTCATAGAGTGCGCACTGCATAGGAAAACCTTAAGAATAACGAGGGGTGCGATTATACACATTATTGCAGGCGGAAGAACCGCCGGCTTGAGGCTGGAGCAAAGAGCAGCAGGAGCACCAGCATATCGGGTAATTTCTGCATGACCAGCGCATGGAAGATCTCACGTTTGGATCCACCGGCAATGCTGAACAGCTCCGGATAACCATAGCCCAGCGAGGCGGCCCACAGATAGCTGGCGGCGGTCACCTGCGTCAGCAGATAGACCCAGCGCGCCCAGTTGCGCCCTTTAACCAGCGAAAACGCGCAGTAGATTTCGATAAACACCAGCACAAGGCTGCTGAGGAATACCAGCGTGAGGTTCCAGGTTTGCACGCTGCGGTGAATGAACTCACCGATGCCGCGCGCCCCCAGGGTGTTGAGGATCATCAGTACATCAAGACAGCGGATCATAATAATAGCGAGCGCCGCCACCTGCACCAGCGCAGGTACGTTTGGACGAGCGTGCGTAAGACGTGATTTTTTTAATAATCCCAATGTTTTACTTCCCTGAAAAACAGTGCCGCGTCATGCGCGGCACATCACTGGAAATAATAATTCCTTCAGCCGCGTCTTGCACGCTGGATATCGCGCACGCGCTGCTTTTCCGCGCGCGCCATCAAATACCAGGCGATAAATCCGACAATTCCGACCACGCCGAGGATAATCGACGCCAGGGCGTTGATCTCCGGGTTTACCCCCATGCGCACGCTGGAGAAGACCAGCATTGGCAGCGTCGTCGCCCCTGGCCCGGAAACAAAGCTGGCGATCACCAGATCGTCGAGCGACAGGGTAAAGGCCAGCAGCCAGCCGGAGATCACCGCAGGCATAATCATCGGCAGCGTGATGATGAAAAAGACCTTCACCGGCGTGGCACCGAGATCCATCGCCGCCTCTTCAATGGAGCGATCCAGCTCGCGCAGACGCGAGGAGATGACCACCGCCACGTACGCGGTACAGAAGGTCACATGCGCCAGCCAGATGGTGAGCATGCCGCGATCCGCCGGCCAGCCAATGGCATGCGCCAGCGCCACAAACCGCAGCAGCAGCGACAGGCCGGTGATCACGTCCGGCATCACCAGCGGCGCGGTGATCATAAAGGCAAAGCCGTTCGAGCCGCGAAAACGCCCGAAGCGCACCATCACCAGCGCGGCAATCGTGCCCAGCACGCAGGCCATTGTGGCCGCCAGCGCCGCGATGGTCAGGCTCAGCCCCACCGCGCTCATCATCGCATCGTCGTGGACCAGTTCGCTGTACCAGCGCGTCGACCAGCCAGCCCATACGGTGACCAGTTTGGAACTGTTGAACGAGTAGATCACCAGCATCAGCATCGGCGCATACAGGAAGGTAAAGCCGATCACCAGGATCGCAATTCGCCACGGAGAGCGCACTACCGGTAAGTTGTTCATCCGTGGTCTCCCATCTGTTTCTGCTGATGCTTGTGGAACCACATGATCGGCACGATCAGCAGCAGCAACATCACGATCGCCACCGCGGAGGCTACCGGCCAGTCGCGGTTATTGAAGAACTCCTGCCACAACACGCGGCCAATCATGATGCTGTCCGGGCCGCCGAGCAGTTCCGGGATCACAAACTCTCCAACCGCCGGAATGAACACCAGCATCGACCCGGCGATAATCCCGCCTTTGGTCAGCGGCACAATCACGCTGAAGAAAGTCTTCAGCGGACGGGCGCCCAGATCCAGCGAGGCTTCCACCAGCGAGTAGTCGATACGCGTCAGTGCCGTATAGATCGGCAGCACCATAAACGGCAGGTAGGCGTACACAATCCCGATATAGACCGCGAGATTGGTGTGCAGAATAGTCAGCGGCTGATCGATAACCCCTAACCACATCAGGAAGTTATTCAGCACCCCGTTATTTTTCAGGATCCCCATCCACGCGTAGACGCGGATCAGGAACGAGGTCCACGACGGCAGGATCACCAGCAGCAGCAGAATGTTGCGCGTCGAGGGCTTACTGTGCGCCACCGCCCATGCCAGCGGGTAGCCCATCAGCAGACAGCAGAGCGTGGAGATGGCCGCCACCTGCAGTGACTGCAAATAGGCTTCGACATAAAGCGGATCTTCCGTCAGCTGCAGGAAGTTGCCAAGGTTAAGCGTCAGCGTCAGCTGGCCGTCTGCCCAGTCCAGCAGATTGGTGTAAGGCGGGATCGCCCGCGCCATTTCCGCCAGGCTTATCTTGAAAACGATCAGGAACGGCAGCATGAACAGCAGGATCAGCCACACGTAAGGCATGGCAATCACCAGCTTGCGGCCGTGGTTCATCTGCATGCGCGCCAGCCCGTGCGCAAAGCCGCCCGGTTTTTCGACGCGGGCTGGCGGTTCAAGTGTACTCATTGGCCGCTCCTTATACCGTCAGCACGACACAACTGTCCGCATCCCAGCACAGACGCACTTCGTCGCCCCAGGTCGGCAGTCCTTTACGGTAGCGATGTTCGTTTTGCAGCTGGGCGCTGAGCATCTGCCCGCTCTTCAGACGGACGTGGTAAATAGAGAGATCGCCCAGATAGGCAATGTGCACCACTTCGCCCACGGCAAAGTTAAAGCCATCGGCCGGAGGATCTTCACAGAGCATGATTTTCTCCGGTCGCAGGGCGATATAGACCGGCACGTTGTCTACCACGGAGTTATCCGGGTCGACCTTCAGCGGATGCTGCAGCCCCGGCGATTCGATGATCAGCCCGTCTTCTTCACGCGCTTTCAGCAGCCCTTCAAAAACATTCACCGAGCCGATGAACTCCGCGCTGTATCGGGTAGTCGGGTGTTCATAAATCTCTTCCGGCTCGCCAATCTGCACGAACTTACCGCGGTTCATGATCGCGATACGCCCGGCCATGGTCATGGCCTCTTCCTGGTCGTGGGTGACCATCACGCAGGTCACGCCCACGCGTTCGAGGATATCCACCACTTCGAGCTGCATACGGTCGCGCAGTTTTTTATCCAGAGCACCCATCGGCTCATCAAGCAGCAGCAGTTTCGGGCGTTTCGCCAGGCTTCGGGCCAGTGCCACGCGCTGACGCTGACCACCAGAAAGCTGGTGCGGTTTACGCTTCGCGAACTCCTGCATGTGCACCAGACTCAGCATCTCCGCCACACGCGCGGTGATTTCGGCTTTTGGCAGCTTGTCCTGCTTCAGGCCAAACGCGATGTTCTGCTCCACCGTCATATGCGGGAACAGTGCGTAAGACTGGAACATCATGTTAATCGGACGCTGATACGGCGGTACGCTGGAGAGATCCACGCCATCCAGCACAATCTGTCCGGCGGTAGGTTGTTCAAACCCGGCCAGCATGCGCAGCAAGGTTGATTTACCGCAACCAGACGCCCCGAGAAGGGCAAATATTTCGCCTTTGTAGATAGTCAGGCTGACGTCGTCCACGGCATGCTGGCCATCGAAAGATTTGGTGAGGTGACGAATTTCAAGTAGCGGGGTCAGCGCTTTACGGACTTTCGCCTGCGGGCGGGGGATCGCGTCATTCACGGGGTGTTCTCCGGCATAGATCAAAACTGGTGCAAACGCACCGTCAGGGTGCGCATCGCCGGGCGGCGCGAACGCTTGCCCGGCCTACGGGTTGTGTCGGCCCGGTAAGCGATAGCGCCACCGGGCAACGTTACCAAACGCCGTTATTTCCCGCTTTTCACCTTGGTCCACGCACGGGTACGTACGCGGTCAATTTTTGGATCCTGTACTTTCAGGGTGAAGAGCTTGGCAAACACATCCGCTGGCGGATAGATAGCCGGATTATTACGGATCTCTTCGCTAATCAGTGGCAAGGAGGCCTTGTTACCGTTGGCGTAGTAGACATGGTCGCTGATATGGGCAATCACTTCCGGACGCATCAGGTAGTTAAGGAACTGATACGCTTCATCTTTGTTTTTCGCATCAGCAGGCATGGCGAAGACATCAAAGAAGGCCAGCGCCCCCTCTTTCGGAATGAAGTAGGAGACATTCACGCCGTTTTTCGCCTCTTTCGCGCGGTTAGCCGCCTGCCAGACGTCCCCTGCCCAGCCAATTGCCACGCAGATGTCGCCGTTAGCCAGGTCGTTAATGTACTGTGAAGAGTGGAAGTAACGGATATTCGGACGCAGCTTCAGCAACAGATCGGTCGCCGGGCCGGTGTAGTCATCCGCCTTGTTGCTGTTCGGATCTTTGCCGAGATAGTTCAGCACGGTGGCGAAAATCTCTTCCGGGGCATCCAGGAAGGAGACGCCGCAGCTTTTCAGCTTCGCAAGGTTCTCCGGCTTCAGCACCACGTCCCAGCTGTCCAGCTTGACGTCCGGGCCCAGCGCCGCTTTGACTTTATCCACGTTGTAGCCAATACCGGTGGTCGCCCACAGATACGGCATGGCGTATTTGTTCTCCGGGTCATGCTTAGAGACCAGCTTCAGCACTTCCGGGTCGAGGTTTTTCCAGTTTGGTAACTTGCTCTTGTCCAGCGGCTGGAAAACGCCTGCGGTCAGCTGACGCTCCAGGAAACTTGCGGACGGTACAACCAGGTCAAAACCGGTGCTGCCTGCCATCAGTTTGCCTTCCAGCACTTCGTTGGAATCAAACACGTCGTAGACCACTTTAATGCCGGTCTCTTTTTCAAAATTAGCCACCGTGTCCGGGGCAATATAGTCAGACCAGTTATAAACATGCAGCGTTTTTTGTTCCGCAGCGAGCGTGCCGGCAGAGACGGCCATCAGAGCACCCGCAACCAGACCCGATAACCATTTTTTATTCAAGGCGATCATAGTGTTATTCCTTCTGAAAGCTCGTTAACAAACGAACTAAAACTGTGCAATCTGGATATATGCAAAAATCATGCATAGTTTGTCGCTCTGCTCAAAATAAAAAGAAACCTCTTTACCCGGCAGGATCCGCTCGCTTTTTTAAGCATCGCAAGAATAACTGTAGCCCGTGTCTCCGGCTATAGCCCAGACGAAAAAACGCCTTTTATCAATTTTTTATGCAGGTTATGTCTACGTGATAAGCCGAAATGGCCTTTGGGGAGGTGAAAAATTCTTTAAAGAAAGGTTAAAAGCAGCAGAATAAATGGCGTTATGCAGCCGCTCTGGCAGCGACTGCGCAAAAGTCAGACAGGCTTAGTGAAGAAAATTGGGAGATGCATCATTATTCTCTGCATCGTCTTCCGCGCTGTACAGCAGATGGTGTGCATTGGCTTCCATCATAACCATTGAAATTTGCTCTTCACTCAAACGCATAAACCAGGCGAACTGCTTGAAGGAGAGCCCCGCGCCGGAGAACAAAGACTGGCAAACGACCAGTTTTGGCAGATTATCATCCTGTATATCGAGGAATGCTTTCACCGTCAAAGAACTGGCGTTGATCGCAGAGAGGTCAGAGGCCAGCGCCAGCAGCGCAGACGGCTTAACTTCTGCCAGCGCAGAGAAGAGGATCACGTCGTTAATGAGATCGATTTTGGCATCAAAAATGCCGTCGAAATTCTGCATGTGAGGCAGATGCAGCGCCTGGCAGGAATCACATTCAAAGAAGGTGATTCCTGCATCATCAAGCCATTGACGTAACGTATCCAGTGTTGGAACGACCTGTAAATCCATCGCGGTGGAGCCTCTTTAGTAAAAACTTCGCATAGGGTACTCAAAAAGTGCGCGGTAATCCATTTAACCACCCGTTTTAAGACAGTAGCCCGGCGTGGCATGACGCTCAATCCATGCAATCATTTTACCTGCAATATCGACACCGGTGGTTTTTTCTACCCCTTCCAGCCCGGGCGAGGCATTCACTTCCATCACCAGCGGCCCACGCGTTGCGCGCAGAAGGTCTACGCCTGCCACGTCCAGCCCCAGCGTTTGCGCCGCTTTCACGGCAATCTCCCGCTCGCGCTCGCTGATATCAGCAACCCGCGCAACGCCGCCCCGGTGGAGGTTGGAGCGAAAATCGCCCTCTTTCGCCTGACGCTCAATGGCCGCCACCACCTCATTGCCCACCACGAAACAGCGGATATCGCGCCCTTTGGCCTCTTCGATGTACTCCTGCACCAGAATGTGCGCATTCAAGCCGCGGAAGGCGTCAATCACGCTCTCTGCTGCCTGTCGCGTCTCTGCCAGCACCACGCCAATACCCTGTGTGCCTTCCACCAGCTTGATGACCAGCGGCGCACCGCCCACCATGTCGATCAGATCGCTGGTGTCGTCCGGGGAGTGAGCGATGCCGGTGACCGGAAGATCGATACCCTGGCGGGCGAGCAGCTGCAGCGAGCGCAGCTTATCCCGGGCGCGGGAAATGGCGACAGATTCGTTGAGAGGATAGCTGCCCAGCATTTCAAACTGGCGCAGCGCGGCCGTACCGTAATAGGTGATCTGCGAGCCGATGCGGGGGATCACCGCATCAAAATGCGGTAGCTTGCGGCCTTTGTAATGAATCGAGGAAGCTGCAGGGTCAATGTTCATATAGCAGGACATCGGATCGAGGATCTCAATCTGATGTCCGCGTTTTGCCGCCGCTTCTCGCAGGCGTTTGCATGAATAGAGCGTTCCATCCCGGGACAAAATGGCAATTTTCACCCTGCACCTCTCTAAAGACATGGGAAAAGCCTGCGTATCATACCGAATGGACTAGCGCGTCGCCCAGCCCTGTTTATGCAGATAATCGAGAATAAACGGGCGATTTTCTTTAATGATGGTACGGCGGATGTGGTCGCTCCAGGTATCGCGGCGGTTATTGCTGCCGCGCGTCATGTAGTAGTGCGCCAGTTCCTCGTCATACTGCGCCAGCACGTCGTTGTCGACCGGCTGGTAGTGGTTTTCATGGACCAGCATCGCTGCAGGCAGGCGCGGCTTGAGATCCGGGTTGTCAGCAGGCCAGCCGAGGCAGAGACCGAACAGGGGCAGGACGTGCTTCGGCAGCTTCAGCAGTTCGGTTACGCTTTCAATATTGGTACGCAGCCCGCCGATATACACGCCGCCTAATCCCAGCGATTCCGCCGCCGTGAAGGCGTTTTGCGCCATCAGCGCGGTATCGACCACGCCCAGCAGCAGCTGTTCTGCCAGCCCCAGCTCGGCTTCAGGGCAAATTTGCAGGTGGCGGTTAAAGTCAGCGCAGAATACCCAGAACTCGGCGGCCTGGGCTACATGCTTCTGCCCGCCCGTGAGCGTCACCAGCTGCTCGCGCATGGCCTTGTCGGTAATACGAATAATCGAACTGCACTGCAGAAAGCTGGAGCTCGAGGTGGCTCTGGCGCTGTCGATGATGGCCTCACGCTGCGCCTCGGTAATGGGCTCATCGGTGAAGTGGCGGATAGAACGGTGGGAACGGAGCAGGTCAATTGTTGGCGTCATCGTCTCTCTCTTTGTCTTGCTTAATACGTGTGGCAGCCAGTATAGGCAATGATGCGCGGCATGTAATTGGCGAAACATAGCTCAAGGGTATTAAAGCGACAGGCGAAACCTACTTTAATGACGGCAGGTTATCGTGCACTATACGTGTCATTCGCCGTCAGGCTTGTTTTTTGAGGAGAGAGAAATGTTTGCAGTAATTTTTGGTCGTCCAGGATGCCCTTACTGTGTGCGCGCAAAAGAGCTGGCTGAAAAACTGACTGAAGAGCGTGATGACTTTAACTTCCGCTATGTGGATATCCACGCAGAAGGCATCACCAAAGCCGATCTGGAAAAAACCGTGGGTAAACCGGTTGAAACCGTACCGCAGATCTTCCTCGATCAGAAACACATTGGCGGCTGCACCGATTTTGAAGCTTACGCTAAAGAACATCTGGGTCTGTTTGCCGCTCAGTAATCACTAAGCAAACCCCGCGCCCTGACGTGGGGTTTTATCTATTTGCCAGTGCATAGCAGCCAGGTGATAACTTTTAGTTATGTCAAACTGAATAAACGCGCGTGCACTACGTGAAACCAGGTTTTCTTGTTTCACACCTGAGATTTAATGCGCTGATAAAATTGCATTTTTACTTCCCCTCATAAAAATGAACCATGTGATTCATCATCGGTTTGCTTTCCTTTTTTTACGAATATCCCCACACATAATGAACCATTTGATTCACGGGTTAGCCTGTTTTCGTGCGTTTTGCCCGGTGGCGCTACGCTTGCACGGGCCTACGATAAATAATGCAATTGATTGATATTAATGCCGATTGTAGGCCGGGTAAGCGTAGCGCCACCCGGCTCCCCACTTCAACTTGTTACGTAGACAACTCAAAAATAAATCTATAAAAATCAATACTTTAAAAATTTCTCATTTTCTCTGGCGAAGCCGGGCGATCTGATTATACTTTCTGAACGAACTCAAAATACTGTATATATATACAGATAAATTGTGTTCCGGGCAGGTCGTTGCCTGACGCTGGGCAACGTCCGTTATGCAGGTTACCCCGTGGAGATACACCATGAACCCTGTCATGAATACTTATCTCGCCGCCCCTAAAGCCGCTATCACACACTTCGACTCCTCTCAATCTGACTCGCTGCCGTTTCCGGTTCCGTCGGGTGAAAGTACAGTGCATGCGTCGTTACCGCTCACGCCTGCTCTACCGCAGGCGGTCAATGGTCCCATTAACATCATGACTCTCGCCTCCCCCTCACCCGATTATATGTGGGGAGTTACCTGGACCGGCATTACCTATATCAGTACCAGCGGTAATGCCTTTACACCCGTAGCGCGCCTGCCCGTTCCGGGACTGACTCAGTTTCCCATAGACCTGCTGGTGACACTGCTCACCCAACCTCTGGATTCACCTGGCGTGATCGAAGGGATCACTTCTCAACTCTCACCCGTTACCCCTTCCGGGGGAATTAACAGTGCCTATTGCCTTGTGGATAACACCAATACCTTGTTCGCTAACTACGGTACAAAAGTCTATGCCGTTGGGTTGAACGTTCCTGATTTACCGTTATTGGGGATAGGCATTAAACGCACGCTGGATACCTCGGCATTTATTCCTGAAGGACAGGCCATCACAGGTCTCGTGTTAACCTATGACGGGAATCTGGTTGTGCTGGGCACGCGGTCCATTTCGGTCGTTTCTCGCACCTTCTCTGGCCCGGTGCATACCCTGACGCTGGGCGCTGATGAGTATGTTTCAAACTCGGCGGCGGTAGATGAACACGGCGGTATTTATGTCGTCTCGGATAAGCTGATGCATAAAGTCGTCTGGACAGGCAGCACGCTCTCTGCCGATCCGGCCGATGGCGCATGGGTAACTTCTTATCCCACCGGTGATACCTACCCGACCATCTTCGGCTCGGGTTCAGGGGCTACGCCGACATTAATGGGGTTCGGCAGCGATGCCGATAAGCTGGTAGTGATCACCGACGGTAAGAAGCGAATGAGTCTGGTGGCTTTCTGGCGCGATGCGATCCCAACCGGGTTCAGCGAGCGCATTGCGGGGATCATCCCGGTAACCTGCGGTCTGCCGCTGAGCACTGAATACATCCAGAGCGATCAGTCCGTGGCGATTCAGGACTACGGTGCCTTTGTGGTCAATAATGTGGGCGCAGGCACCGGTACGGGAGTCGCCCTTACCGACGCGCTGGCGCGCGGCCCGATCCTTGATTCCCCTCAGGGCGTTGAGCGCTTTGCCTGGGATCCCATCAGTCACAGCTGGAGCTCAACCTGGAGCCGGGCTGATATCTGCTCCAACACCATGATCCCGGCCATCAGTTCTGCGAGTAATACGGTTTATACCAGCGGTTACTATCGCCATAACGGCGGATGGAAGGTGGTAGGTATGGACTGGAATACCGGGCAAACCGTGCACAGTACCGTATTTAACGACAATATCTGCGGCAACGGCATATACGCACAAATGGAGTTTATGCCGGATGGCGATCTCCTGATGAATAGCATCCTGGGGCCAATGAGGGTGCAATTGCCCGGCGGAACCGTGCTGCCGTTATGAGGACGCAATGAGGGCGCAACGGCGTCCTCATTCTTTTTTATTATGTAACCGTTGATGCCGTATCAGAGTGCGAAGAAACAGGAAAAACAGCGCACCGAGCGCGCACCAGAATACGCCACTCAGCAGCCAGGCCAGCTCCTGCCAGAGGCTTCGCGTGGACACGAAAAGCAACCGCATCAGCACCAGACACAGCGGTGCCGCCAGCATTGCCCCTAACAGCGGCTTAACAACCTCGCCCTCGCGGGAGAGAAAACTCGCGGCCACGCCAGGCAGAATGAAAAAGAGCAGTCCCAGTTCCGGATGCCCGGAGGCTCTGAATGCCCCCTTAACATTAAACGCTAATGACATACAGACAACGGTGAACAGTAAGAAACAGCTTATCGCCCCTGCCCATTTTCCTTTAATGTTCAAATTATCCTCCTGACTTCTCTATCAAATAAAGTTTCGTCGCGTGGACACCCGATCGGATAAAGTTATGCGGCAATCCTTGCCAAAACCCGCATACGGTTATGCGATAATGAGTAGCCGTTGGTAGCTAATGCGATTAAACTATCCAGCTGCTATTGTCTTAGGGAATTTTTTTGGCCGCAGGGAGTGTAGAAGTATTCCCTGGCACTGAAAACAGTAGCCCAAAATGTCCTTTCATTCAACAACTTACTGGTAAACAAGAAGTTAGCCTCCGTGAATATAAACGTCGCAGACTTGTTAAATGGGAATTACATCCTGTTATTATTTGTGGTACTGGCGCTGGGCCTTTGCCTGGGTAAATTGCGCCTAGGTTCAGTACAACTTGGTAATTCCATTGGCGTTTTAGTCGTTTCCTTATTATTAGGTCAGCAGCATTTCAGCATTAACACAGACGCGCTTAACTTAGGTTTTATGCTGTTTATTTTTTGTGTTGGTGTGGAAGCGGGTCCTAACTTTTTTTCCATTTTCTTCCGCGACGGCAAAAATTATCTGATGCTGGCGCTGGTGATGGTCGGCAGTGCGCTGCTGATCGCGTTAGGGCTGGGTAAACTGTTTGGCTGGGATATCGGGTTAACGGCCGGTATGCTGGCAGGCTCCATGACCTCGACGCCGGTTCTGGTGGGTGCAGGCGATACCCTGCGCCATTCCGGTATGGCCGGGGCACAGCTTTCTACCGCACTCGACCACCTGAGCCTGGGCTATGCCCTGACCTATCTGATTGGTCTGGTGAGCCTGATTGTGGGCGCGCGCTACCTGCCGAAACTGCAGCATCAGGATCTGCAGACCAGCGCCCAGCAAATCGCCCGCGAGCGTGGTCTGGACACGGACTCCAAACGAAAAGTTTATCTTCCGGTGATCCGCGCTTATCGCGTCGGGCCTGAGCTGGTCGCCTGGGCGGACGGTAAAAATCTGCGTGAGTTGGGGATTTACCGCCAGACAGGTTGCTATATCGAACGTATCCGCCGTAACGGCATTCTGGCGAACCCGGACGGCGATGCGGTACTGCAGATGGGCGACGACATCGCGCTGGTGGGTTACCCGGATGCCCACGCGCGGCTGGACCCAAGCTTCCGTAACGGTAAAGAGGTATTCGACCGCGACCTGCTCGACATGCGTATCGTCACCGAAGAGATTGTGGTGAAAAACCACAACGCCGTCGGCCGTCGTCTGGCGCAGCTGAAGCTGACCGACCACGGTTGCTTCCTGAACCGCGTGATCCGCAGCCAGATTGAGATGCCTATCGACGATAATGTCGTCCTGAATAAAGGTGACGTATTGCAGGTCAGCGGCGACGCACGCCGCGTAAAAACCGTCGCCGACCGTATCGGCTTTATCTCCATTCACAGCCAGGTCACCGACCTGCTGGCCTTCTGCGCCTTCTTTATTGTTGGCCTGATGATTGGGATGATCACTTTCCAGTTCAGCAACTTTAGCTTTGGCATCGGTAACGCTGCCGGGCTGCTGTTTGCCGGGATTATGCTGGGCTTCCTGCGAGCGAACCACCCAACCTTCGGCTACATTCCGCAGGGCGCGCTGAACATGGTGAAAGAGTTCGGTCTGATGGTCTTTATGGCGGGTGTCGGCTTAAGCGCCGGTAGCGGTATTGGCCACAGCCTGGGCGCCGTCGGCTGGCAAATGTTGGTTTCCGGACTTATCGTCAGCCTGGTGCCGGTGGTGATCTGTTTCCTGTTCGGCGCCTACGTGCTGCGCATGAACCGCGCCCTGCTCTTCGGGGCAATGATGGGTGCGCGTACCTGTGCGCCAGCAATGGAAATCATCAGCGATACCGCCCGCAGCAACATCCCGGCGCTGGGTTATGCGGGCACCTACGCTATCGCTAACGTACTGCTTACGCTGGCAGGTACGCTCATCATCATCATCTGGCCTGGACTCGGATAACTCTTAACTTTGCGCGTAACGAAAAAATTTTCGTTACGCGCAGAACTTTTTTATCAGGGGGCAGTCATAACTAGTGCCACTGCTTTTCTTTGATGTCCCCAATTTGTGGAGCCCATCAACCCCGCCGTGTTGGTTCAAGGTTGATGGGTTTTTTGTTGCCTGAAATTCGTGACCTTTGAAATCAGCCACTTACAAACCACCTTTAAGCCTGATGGCGGCAAAATGGCGGCAGCGATTTCGCCATGGCGGCAACAGGCATAAAAAAACCCGCCAGCGGCGGGTCAGAGTCAGTAAGCAAATTGTTCCTGCATACCTTTGGGGTGAGGCGGTGCCGCGCTGATTTTTTGCGGACGGCATACGGATCGTACAAATGTTTCATGCGTCACGAAGGTATGCCCGCACTCGATATTAATGCACTGGTTGTAGCGTTCTTTGGTTTCATTGGAAACCTGGAAGCTGCTTAGGGTATGTGCCGCCTGCCCGCACATAGGATAATTCATCATAATAATCAGCCCTCATTATTAACCATATCGCAAAAATCATGCATTATTGTTCGCAATTTGGAACTAATCATTCCATTGCGAACTCATCTATTTTCACCTCAAATTCAATGCTGGTTGTGAAGCCACTGTCAGCGCTGACCGTATGCGTGAGCATTGTTATCGTCCATTCTGCTTCATCTATAGGCTGCTTAAAGCCGCTCACCTTCACGGGCATTCCGTGTAGAGATCGTCCCGGCCTTCTGCCAGCTGCAGGGAGAAAGACGCCACACCGCGCTGCAGGCGTTCCCAATGCATCTTTGCCGCCCGTTCAGCATTAGCCCTGTTTGCGGAGGTCCGGTTAAGTACCAGCACGTTTTCATCCGTCCCCACCAGGTAGCCCCCCTGCTTAGCCTCCAGCTCCTTTGGATTTGCAGTTTTCTTTTGGCGCCGGCGCTTAACTTTCGTCACTTCTTTTTTCTTTGGCTCGCGAGGGTGCAGCCAGCTAGCAATAACCCCGGTATAAGCACCACGGTCTGCCAGAGTAAAGCGGTGCCCGTCACCGTCCTTTCGCGTGATGGTCACTACCGGCAACGGTTTGCCGCTGGCCGTTCGCCCCTAGCCCTGCCGGATAAACAGCAGGTTGCCGTCAAGCGCAACATCCTGACCAGCACGTTCATCCCGCACCCGCTGCTGAGTCAGCAGGCATTCAGCCGCTTTGTGCAGGATTACCTGATGTTTGGTAATGCCTATCTGGAAAAACGAACGAACCGGCTGGGCGGTATTCTTTCGCTGGAGCCATTACTGGCGAAATATACCCGCCGCGGGATCGACCTCGACACTTACTGGTTTGTGCAATACGGCATGACCACGCAGCCCTACGAGTTCACCAAAGGCAGCATCTTCCATCTGATGAAACCGGACTTAAACCAGGAGATTTACGGCCTGCCGGAACACCTATCTGCAATTCCTTCCGCCCTGCTGAATGAGCCCACCATGGTGTTCCGCCTGAAGTATTACATCAACGGCAGCCACGCAGGTTTCATCATGTACATGACCGACGCGGTGCTGAACCAAGAGGACGTGAACAACATCCGCCAAGCCATGAAAAGCGCCAAAGGGCCGGGCAACTTCCGCAACCTGTTTATGTGCTCGCCCAACGGCAAGAAAGATGGCATTCAAATCATCCCACTGTCTGAGGTAGCGGCAAAGGATGAGTTTCTGAACATCAAGAACGTGAGCCGCGATGACATGATGGCGGCGCATCGTGTCCCACCTCAGATGATGGGGATTATGCCTAGCAATGTTGGGAGGGTTTGGGAATGTGGAGAAGGCCAGTCGTGTTTTTGTGCGGAATGAACTGATACCCCTACAGAAGCGTTTCGAGGAACTGAATGGTTGGGTCAATGAAAAGTCATTCGTTTTTCTTCTTATACTTTAGAAACCAACATAACTTAATTTTTTTTAAAATTAAATAAAACCCGCGTTTGCGAATCGCGGGTCATTTGCCTAGAAACCTTCATGTGTAGGAAGTGTTGAAATATCACCACCATAATTTATTCCGATCTCTGGAAATCGTTCTCGCCACTGTTCAAAAGTTTTTGGGATAATATTCTTCCATTCAAGTACATTTGCGAAATAACGAATTTCACCATCATTGAGGTAAATAGCCCATATCTCGCCTTCTCTACCAAACATCACCATACCTTCCGCAATGGTATAAAGCCCTCTTGCACCGCCCTGATAAGCCCTTGCGTCGAAAGTATCAAGATTATCACGCTCACCAATTTGCTCCATCACTTTTTTCAGCTCAAAGTAATATTGGCCCATAAGGTTATATAATCTCTGAAGTTCCATTTCATTTGCAAACCCCAATAAAAACAAATGGTCCTCTGCACAACGAAACTCACCATCGAAAACGGCCCCTATACCTCGCCAGTATTGACAATTAACGGTCTCACTTATTCTGATATATCGTTTACCATTAAATATGCTACGCCTAAAACTCAATTCACCAAAATCGTTACCTCCGGGTATTTTTATTCTAGCGTAAGCTGAATCTCTCGCTACAAAAACTGCTTCCCCTGTAATATTTCCAGAATGTGAACCATTCATAACTACCAAATCGAAAAGAAAACCATTTGACGATGTTTCACGAATAAATAATTTACCAAAATTGCTTCTGCGATTATCTTTGTACCACTCTCCCCACCATATCGGTGCATTTAAACCTGAAGAAATACCCCCCAGACTTGAATCACTCAGGGACTCCCTTAATGCAGTTTCAAGTCGCCCTTGCAGTAAGCTTCTTGCCTCTGGCTTCGAATCACTCTCAGGGTCCATGGTATATGTAATTACCCTCCTTCCTCTTAAGTCAAAAGGAAGCTCTTCTGGAGAGCCGAAAAATGTATTCTGAACCATGATGACTCTATCCCAGCCCAATTGGGATACTGCATATCCTAGTTCAATCAAAACATTTGGATTAGGTGTCTTCTTATCCTCTGACCTTCCATTTATGATTGAAACATCGGCAACAAAAACATCTGAAAGTGATATTTTATTAAAAATACTTTCGCTAATTGATGGTGAGCCATTTAAACCATTCGTGTCACGATCTAAGACTGGCTCCAATGTTTCCGTTTCATCCTTTTTTATTGCTTTTAGTGATCTCATCAAAGCATCTTGAATTAAGTTCCTATTACACTTTCCATTTAAATCAGATTGCCAAGAGTAAAAAACTATTCTTTGCATTTGCCATTCTCCTCATCATTTTATTTCCAGATTATCTAAAAACATAGTCGAATTGAATCCTTATCGAACCGGATTGCGCGCGCTCGTATCCCCGCCACGCCTGCCCGCTTTGTGTAGTGGTTTTCATGCATGTGCATGACAGGCCGGAAAGCGCGCCAGTTCTGGCGGCCCCGACCCGTTGCGATCCTTTCTTTATCATGCGAACCCATGCACCATAGACATGCACTGCCACTGCGTTCTCAAACCGCAGGATGCCATATGGGAGGGAGTTTCCCATGGTGCGGAATCACTAATGCGTACTCTCATCCTGCCCTAGTGTCGATAGATAACCCTGTGAGTTCGCTGTATCTTTCGATAGTTACGGGAGGTGTGGTCAGAGTTATTGAAATGTTAGGTCTCATGGTGCTACATTCCCCGTTTAGTCATGATTAATCAGGATGAACACTGATCGTTTGCTTTTTGTGAACACCAGAAACATATGATTGCATCATGAAATCGCCAAGTAAAAAGTTCACTTGGAGTGACCATGAATTTGGAAAAGGTGGCCGCGGTGCCATTGAGCGTATGGTTTCAAGACCATACAAGCCTTATGTGACTATCTAGGAGTTTCAAAAAGCACGTTAGCAACGAGATATATGCGTGACTCATTCCCTGCTGAGTGGGGGATCCAGTGCGCTCTTGAAACTGGCGCCTCACTTAATTGGCTAACAAATGAACAGGGTGACATAAGGAGTTCACATAAAGACATCACCTCTGAGCTTCCTAAGCAAGTACTGACTAATGGTAAATTACTGAACGATAGTTCTTATGTATTCGATAAAAATTTTCTTCCAAAGAATTTAGTTAGTCCTTTTGTCGTTGTGGAGGGAAACGTTGAGTTTATCTGTGATAGAAATTTCAGTGAAATTCGTGATGGGAAATGGATTATGAGCATCGATGGCGAGGTTCTTATCAAGACATTAACCCGTCTTCCAAATGCTCGCATTATTGTCGAAGGTGGAAATCGTACATTTGAATGCTCGTTGACAGATATAAAAACAATAGCAAAAATAATAGTTGCATGTTTAAAATAGCTTTATAATAAAAATCGATTTATAACTTAGCAAGTTCCATGCATTTAATTTAAAGTGAAAGTTATTCAAAGAGAGGCACAATGAAATTTTTAGAGTTTTCGGATGGTAGCCTAACTCAGCAGTGGCCCTTTAGGTTAGCACTAGGTATACCTGTATTCTGTGCACTAATACTATGCTTTCCGTTGTGGTTTAATCCATCAATAACTTTTAATCTAACACCTGAAGGCTATAGCAATTTCTTGGAATTATTTAAATTCCCTATAGGTGTTTTATCACTATCTATTCCCTTAGTTGCCATAGTTGCTCATATACAAAGAACAATACAAACCTCTAGTCAGATCGAAGCGACAAAAAAGAAAAATATTTCTGATAGCTTCTTTTCCCACCATAAATTTATTACTGAAGCCCTAGGAAAGCTACCCAGTATGAAGGCAAAGGCTGGCGGGGAAAATTTTGAGTATAAAATTAACGACCCATATCTTGTGTATAATTACCTTTTTGAGAAATCTTCATATCAAGCAGGTATCATCACAGATGAATTAACATCTAAAGAAATGTTTATTGGTTCAAAAATCGAAGAAATCAGCAAAATAATTTATGGATTCAATCAATCATCCTTTGCAACGCTCGAAGAAGAGTTATTTGCAATCCATAATTTAAATAACCACCTTAATAAGATATGCCACCATTTAGCCATTGTTATTCCTGAACAATCAAACAATAAGCTAATTATGTTTAAGTCTCAAGACGGTATTGTCAGCCTTGTTATGCCTTTCAACGACGAGGATGAATTAAAAAAGAAAATCCATAGCGTTCTTACACTTTGTCAGAAATCATTTTCTCTAATAAACCTTACCGTTGATGCTAATCCTTCAACAAGAATATATGCAGCTTCTAATAATGGAGACACTTATCATCTTAAGCATTTATTTAATTGTTCAGTTAATACTAAAATGCAGCCTCAATATGCTAAAGCCAATGCACATTCGGATCATTTAGAAAGTCAATATCTTCATTATTTGACTCTCTTACAATTATAATTGTATTAATTATCAAGAGACAAACATTGACCACTGTTCATAAGCACAGTTAAATTTAGCCCTCAGACATGAGGGCTTTTTTATGGCAGTACGAAAACTCGACACTGGGAAATGGATTTGTGAATGCTACCCCGCCGGGCGAAGTGGGCGGCGTGTGCGTAAGCAGTTCGCCACTAAAGGCGAAGCACTGGCTTTTGAACGCCACACTTTGGAAGAAACGGAGGCTAAGCCTAGGTTGGGTGAATCAGTAGACCGTCGAACGCTGAAAGACGTTGTTGAAATCTGGTTCAAACTACACGGCAAATCCCTGACCGCTGGCGAGCATGTTTACGACAAGTTGGTCTTAATGGTTGATGCACTCGGAAACCCTCTCGCTACTGATCTCAGCTCCAAATTGTTCGCACATTACCGCGATAAGCGCCTTACGGGTGAAATCTACTTTAGTGAGAAGTGGAAGAAAGGAGCCAGCCCGATAACTATGAATCTGGAGCAAAGCTATCTGAGTGGAGTGTTTAGCGAGTTGGCCCGTCTCGGAGAATGGACAGCACCGAACCCGCTGGAGAACATGCGCAAGTTCACCATGGCAGAAAAGGAGATGGCCTAGCTGACGCTTGAACAAATCACAGAGCTTCTGTACGACTGCCAACGCCAAAGTGCCCTTCTCGCTTTGGTCGTTAAAATCTGCCTGAGTACCGGGGCACGCTGGCGAGAAGCTGTGAATCTCACTCGTTCCCAGGTCACTAAGTACCGAATCACTTTCGTCAGGACCAAAGGTAAAAAGAACCGCAGTATTCCCATCAGCAAAGATCCGTACGAAAAAATCATTGCCCTGGACGGCTTCAATTTTTTTACTGACTGCTAATTCCAGTTTTTATCCGTAATGGATAAGACCTCTATCGTGCTCCCGCGCAGTCAACTGACCCACGTTCTACGCCATACGTTTGTAGCACACTTTATGATGTCAGGTGGGAACATCCTTGCCCTTCAGAAAATCCTAGGCCACCACGATATAAAAATGACCATGCGCTATGCTCACTTAGCTCCCGATCACCTTGAAACCGCCCTGCGCTTTAACCCATTAGCGACGATGTCCTCTAGCCTAGTTGAGCAAGGGATGATAAGGTCATAACTTATTCATAACCCATTGATAAAAGGAAGTTTCACATGATTAAATTCATCAATAAACCTGGTCATGTCCCAATACATGACTTTGGTTTTAATATCATGTTATTACATGGCTTTATCAACCAAACTGAAGCTTCAATTAGAGATAGTATAACTAAATATGAAGTTGAAGGGCCTGAGACGTTTGTAATTGAAGATTATCCCGAAGATGATATTTATATTTCCATCGACAGCTATATGGGAATTGATGACCAATCAGTAAATCTTGATGACATATTCAAAAGATACTATCCAAGCATCATGAGACGTTCTGCATTATTAACAATTATTGGTCTGTTAGAGCATGAAGTCGAAAAATTCTGTATCAGTTACTCGAAAAGACATACAACGAGCATCAGCCTTAACGACTTAAAAGGAATGGGCTTTGAAAGAGGACATCGATTTATTAAAAAGGTTGTTGGCTTACGTAATTCTAAAGCCTTTCCTGAAATAACTAAAATTATAAAATTAAGGAACTCTTGTGCTCATAATGATGCTCGTTTAGTTAGTAATGATAACCAAGAGATTCCAGAAATCGTAAGACTTCTCGATCAGTACCCTGATCTTCTTGAGAGAGATGGGAACCAGGTGCTTTTCAATGAAGGTGCTCTTGTGACATTTTTGAACGTTTTTGAAGATTACATCAAAGAAATAGAAGCTCATATTAGTCCACCCCGCCAAGCACCAAAACTTTTTCCATAGTGGCAACAAAGTGGCGGCAGCGGTTGGCAATACCCCGTAATCGTCACTTCTCACCACCAAACTAACTTATTGATTATCTTACAAGTCATTGTTTTTACTAACCCGCTTACATAAATGGTTTTTTTGTTGTCTGAAATTCTTTGCTCCATCATCCCCCCCTCTTCCCTCCCCCGCCTCAAACATATATGATTAAACAAATATGTATCAACTACCCGCAGGGTTCAACCATGCTCCACCCGCTCCAGCTTTTCAAAACCCTCGCCGACGAAACGCGACTCTCGATCGTCATGCTTCTGCGTGAAGCCGGTGAGCTATGCGTCTGCGATCTCTGCTCCGCAACCACGGAGTCACAGCCGAAAGTCTCGCGCCATATGGCCTTACTTCGCGAGTCCGGGCTGGTTATCGACCGTCGTGAGGGGAAGTGGGTCTATTACCGTTTGTCTCCGAACATGCCTGCGTGGGCAGCTACCGTCATCGATAACAGCTGGAACTGCCTGCGGGATGAAACGCGTGCAAGGCTAAAGAATAGCCTTCCTGGGTCATGTTAAACACATTCATAAAAACAGATATAACGGAGTAAACGATGTTTCTGGCAGGGGCAATTTTTCTGTTGACGCTGGTACTGGTCATCTGGCAGCCCAAAGGGCTCAGTATCGGCTGGAGCGCGACGATTGGCGCCGTGCTGGCGCTGGCCAGCGGCGTGATCCACCTTAACGATATTCCGGTGGTGTGGAATATCGTCTGGAATGCCACGGCGACGTTTATCGCCGTTATCATCATCAGCCTGCTGCTGGATGAGTCCGGCTTTTTCGAGTGGGCAGCGCTGCATGTCGCCCGCTGGGGAAACGGTCGGGGGCGTTTGCTCTTTACTTATATCGTGCTGCTGGGTGCGGCCGTTGCGGCGCTGTTTGCCAATGACGGTGCAGCGTTGATCCTGACACCTATCGTCATTGCCATGCTGCTTGCGCTGGGGTTCAGCAAGCAGGCCACGCTGGCGTTTGTGATGGCGGCAGGTTTTATCGCCGATACCGCCAGCCTGCCGCTGATTGTCTCGAACCTGGTCAACATTGTGTCGGCAGACTTCTTTAGGCTGGGGTTCAGCGAATACGCCTCGGTGATGATCCCGGTTGATATCGCCGCGATTGCTGCCACGCTGGTGATGCTGCATCTGTTCTTTCGCAAGGAAATTCCACCGGAATATGATCTTGCGAAACTCCAGGAGCCCGCCCGGGCCATTCACGATCTCCCGACCTTCAGAACAGGCTGGATAGTGCTGCTGCTTCTTCTCATCGGCTTCTTTGTGCTTGAGCCTCTCGGCATTCCGGTCAGCGCCATTGCAACAGCTGGCGCGCTGATTTTATTCGCCGTTGCAAAACGCGGACACGCGATTAATACCGGAAAAGTGCTGCGCGGCGCACCGTGGCAGATCGTCATCTTCTCACTGGGGATGTATCTGGTGGTCTACGGTTTGCGTAACGCCGGGTTAACCGAATACCTTTCAGGCGTGCTGAATGCGCTGTCCACCCACGGTTTATGGGTGACTACTCTGGGAACCGGGTTCATCACCGCCTTCCTGTCATCCATAATGAACAATATGCCCACGGTGCTGATTGGCGCGCTCTCTATTGATGGCAGCACGGCAACAGGATTGATTAAAGAAGCGATGATTTACGCCAACGTGATTGGCTGCGATCTGGGGCCAAAAATCACGCCTATCGGTAGTCTCGCCACCCTGCTCTGGCTCCACGTGCTGGCGCAAAAAAACATGACCATTACCTGGGGCTACTATTTCCGGACGGGCATCATCATGACGCTGCCGGTTCTGTTTGTGACGCTCGCCGCGCTGGCGTTACGTCTCTCCTTTACACTGTAATGAGCCACTGATATGACCAACATCACCATTTACCACAACCCCGCCTGCGGCACCTCGCGCAACACGCTGGAGATGATCCGCAACAGCGGCACCGAGCCAGAGATCATTCTCTATCTGGAAAATCCGCCGTCACGCGATGAACTGATCAAACTGATTGCCGACATGGGCATTTCGGTGCGGGCGCTGCTGCGTACAAACGTGGAGCCCTATGAGCAACTGGGCCTGGCAGAAGATACATTCACTGACGACCAGCTTATCGGTTTTATGCTGCAACACCCGATCCTGATTAACCGTCCGATTGTGGTGACGCCGCTGGGCACCCGCCTGTGCCGCCCATCTGAAGTGGTCCTCGATATTCTGCCGGATGCGCAGAAAGGGGCATTTACGAAAGAGGACGGTGAAGCCGTCGTGGATGCCAGCGGGAAAAAAATCACTCAGAAATAGAGGCGGGCCTGCAGGCTAGAGTTCCCCCTCGCCTGCAATCCTTCCCACCATCGCCCGGATCTCCTCACGCGTCAGCGGCGCTCTGTCGGTGACAAAGTGTAGCGTCATTCCTTCGATAAAGGCGTCCAGCGCGCGGGTGGTAACCGGGTCAAACCACTGCTCAAGCGTTGTCTGGCTCATCTGCATCCAGTCCTGCATTACCGTTTTCAGCGCCGCGCTGCGGTGCATAAAAGTGTAGAGCTGGTACATCAGCGCCATGTTGTGCGGCGTCGTCACCTGCGAGCTGTGGATCAGCGTGGTGATAGATTCACACGCCATCTCCGGGCTGGTTACCCCCGCAAAGAAATCACGGTATTGCTGCGACATCTGCCGGGTAAACCACGTGAAAGCCTCTTCGAGCAGCGACTCCATGCCGTCAAAATAGTAGGTCATCGACCCCAGCGGAACCCCGGCACAGCTGGCGATTTTACGGTGCGTGACGGCATGGATACCGTGCTCAGCAATGGTGTCCAGCGTCGCCTGCAGGATCTTCTCCCGGCGATGCGGGTCGTTTGGTGGTCTGCTCATACATGCCTCATCTGATTTGTGTACAAATGTACACAAACTTGCTAGTGTTGTCGCTATTGTTGTGCTTCTGGTGCTTATCTCAATGACTCTGACCTCATCCCGTAAGGCCCTGCGGTTGCGCATGTGGGCGCTTTTTATGTTCTTCTTTATTCCGGGTCTGCTGATGGCGTCCTGGGCCACGCGTACCCCGGCGATCCGCGACATTTTGTCGGTCTCCACCGCGGAGATGGGCATTGTGCTGTTTGGCCTGTCGATAGGCTCAATGAGCGGTATTCTCTGCTCAGCGTGGCTGGTGAAGCGCTTTGGTACCCGGGCGGTGATCCGCACCACCATGTGCTGCGCAATACTGGGGATGCTGGTGCTCAGCGTGGCGCTGTGGTATGCCTCGCCGGTCATGTTTGCCCTGGGCCTGTTGATCTTTGGTGGCAGCTTTGGCGCGGCGGAAGTGGCCATTAACGTTGAAGGGGCTGCGGTCGAGCGCGAGATGAATAAAACCGTGCTGCCAATGATGCATGGCTTTTACAGCCTTGGCACGCTGGCCGGTGCGGGCGTGGGCATGGCGCTGACGGCCTCCGGCGTGAGCGCGAATCTGCATATCCTGCTGGCCGCGCTGATCTCTGTTGTGCCGGTGCTGACCGGTATCCGCGCCATTCCGGACGGCACGGGCAAGAACACCGCTGATGAACACAAAACGGCGGAAAAAGGGCTGCCGTTCTACCGTGATTTCCAGCTGATGCTGATCGGCGTGGTGGTGCTGGCGATGGCGTTTGCTGAAGGCTCCGCCAACGACTGGCTGCCGCTGCTGATGGTAGACGGCCACGGCTTTAGCCCGACCTCTGGCTCGCTGATCTACGCCGGGTTTACGCTTGGGATGACCGTCGGACGCTTTACCGGCGGCTGGTTTATTGACCGCTACAGCCGCGTGGCGGTGGTGCGCGCCAGCGCCCTGCTCGGCGGGCTGGGCATTGCGATGATCATCTTCGTGGATGTGGACTGGATTGCCGGCGTATCGGTGATCCTCTGGGGCCTGGGTGCCTCACTTGGCTTCCCGTTGACCATCTCCGCCGCCAGCGATACCGGTCCGGACGCCCCGACGCGCGTCAGCGTGGTGGCAACCACAGGCTATCTGGCCTTCCTGGTCGGGCCGCCGCTGCTGGGCTTCCTGGGTGAGCACTACGGGCTGCGCAGCGCCATGCTGGTGGTGTTAGGGTTGGTCATGATTGCGGCGCGGGTGGCGCGCGCCGTGGCGAAGCCGGAAAAATAACAAACGACACTGGAGAAGGGATATGAGCGTTAAACTGATTGCAGTCGACATGGATGGCACCTTCCTGAGCGACGCGAAAACCTACAATCGCGAACGTTTTCTGGCGCAGTATGCGCGTATGAAGGAGCAAGGTATTCGCTTTGTGGTGGCCAGCGGTAACCAGTATTACCAGCTGATCTCCTTCTTCCCGGAGATTGCGCATGAGATTGCGTTTGTCGCCGAAAACGGCGGCTGGGTGGTCAGCGCCGGGGAAGATGTTTTTAACGGTGAACTGTCGAAAACGCACTTCGACACCGTTGCTGCCGTGCTAAACGACGTTCCCGGCATTGAGATTATCGCCTGCGGCAAAGGCAGTGCCTATACGCTCAAAGCCTATGACGATGAGTTCAAAGCTATCGCCGCGAAGTACTATCATCGCCTCGAAATGGTAAGTGATTTCGACAACCTGAACGATATTTTCTTCAAGTTCGGACTCAACGTTTCTGATGATGAAATCCCGCGCATACAGGCCATGCTGCACGAAAAACTCAACGACATTATGGTGCCCGTCACGACCGGCCACGGCAGTATTGACCTGATTATCCCCGGCGTGCATAAAGCCAACGGCCTGCGGATCCTGCACCAGCGCTGGGGCATTGACGACAGCGAGGTGGTGGCTTTCGGTGACAGCGGGACCGATGTGGAGATGCTGCGCCAGTCAGGCTTCAGCTTTGCGATGGCGAATGCCAGACCGCATATTAAGGCAGCGGCGCGGTTTGAAGCGCCGCATAATAACGAGGAAGGCGTACTGGATGTGATTGATAAGGTGCTCAACAGAGAAGCACCGTTTAATTGATTCCGTGCGCTCAGGTACCCTCACCCTGACCCTCTCCCACCGGGAGAGGGAATAAGAATTATGGCTGCAGGGCGTTCCCGACGCGTTTGTCTTTCAGGAACATCACCATCAGCACAACCCACAGCACGCCGTTGGCGAGGTTAAACAGGCTGAACAGACCGTTGCCGCCGAGCGCATAAGCGTGTTTGCTCACCTCGATCCCGACGGTAAAAATCAGCATCTGCAGCATCCCCATCGCCGCCGAAACGGTGCCTTTACTCATCTCGCTGGCAAACAGCGTCAGACGCACCAGCCCGGCATTCGCCACGCCAATACCGAAGGCGTAAACACTCAACCCCGCCGTCATCCACAGATAGGCATGAGATGATACCACCGTCGCCACCGCGGCTACGGTAAGGCCCGCCGCAATCGGCCAGCCGCCCATGATGATGAGCGAGCGCACCGTGCGTCGTGACGTCAGACGCGCCAGCACCAGGTTACCGATAATCAGTGCGCCAAAAATCGGCACCTGCAGCAGCCCGTACTCGTAGCTGCTGAGCTGTTCACCGCTGATGATAATGACCGGTGACTGGGCGATCCACGCCAGTAGCGGCAGGCTAACAAAGCCCGTCGCCAGCGCGCCTGCCACAAAGCGGCCGTTTTTCAGCACCGCTTTATAATCCCGTCCCAGCTCTTTCAGCGACAGCGTCTCACCCAGTCGGGTGGCCGTTTCCGGCATTGCGCGGTGCAGGCCAAAGAACGCGATGGCGGCCAGCACGGCGAAGAGCACAAACATGCCTTCCCACGGTGCCACATGCACCCACGCGGCGCCCACCAGCGGCCCCAGCAACGGAGCAATCAGCGCCACGTTCGCCATCAGCGCGGTGATTTTGATACACACCGCCTCCTCAAAGGACTCCTGAATGGCGGCATACCCCACGGCACCGATAAAGCACAGGCTTACCCCCTGCAGGAAACGCAGCAGGGTGAACTGTTCAATGTTTTGCGCCAGCAGCGTGGCGAGACAGGTCACGATAAACCACACCACGCCCGTCAGCATCACCGGACGGCGGCCAATACGATCCGACAGCGGCCCTAACAGCCACTGTAAAAACATGCCGCCAGCCAGATAGGCGGTCATAGAGGTCGGCACCCATTCAATACCTGCGTTGTATTGCGCCACCACGGCCAGCATGCCGGGCTGAATCATATCGTTGCCGATATAGGTAGAGAATTCGTAAAGCACCAGACACAGAGGGAAAAGTAACGCCTGACGACCCAGACGTGTACCCGAAGAAGAACGGTTTAACATGCAATCTCTTTATGATGAAAAAATCGCGATGAGTGTAATGAATTGCCGCTGTCTGAGATAGCAAATTATCCATAAGAAACAGAAATAAAGCATTTATCGTCGTTGTTTAAGGTTTCCTTAAGTTGACACCAATATGATAGCCATATTTCACGCTGCCAACCAACTCTATGACCCGCATATCCCCTCGTTCAGAATTGTCTAAGTTACAGACAAATAAGACAAAACAACTTTACCGCCTGCCTGTGCGCTTTTATGGTTATCAGCTTTTAGTGCTGATCGCCCTTGCCGTGGTGTTTACCTGGCTTTCTCGTGGCGAAACGCTTGATAAATGGATCACTGGCTTTTGGTATGACGCGGCAACACACCGTTTCCCGCTGCAGAAAAACCCGCTGCTGGATCTGCTGAACCACCGGCTGGCGAAGTACATCGCCATTGCCATGGCGGTTGGGGCGCTGTTTTACGGTGCCTGGAAGCGCAATACGAGACTGGTCACTGCCGCACTGCTGATGGGGCTTGGCACGCTGGTGGTTGGCGTGTTGAAAAGCCTGAGCCATCACAGCTGCCCGTGGGATCTGGTGGAGTATGGCGGTAAGGCCGTCTCTTACCCCCTGTTCAGTTCCGCTCCGGCAGACAGCGGTCCTGGCCGCTGCTTCCCCGGCGGCCATGCGTCCAGCGGCTTTATGGTGATGGGTCTGTTCTTTGCCTTCTGGCGCGAGCGTCCGCGTCTCGCCTGGAGCTTTGTGGCCTTCGGCGTGGTGTTAGGTCTGGCGATGGGCTTTGGTCAGGTCATGCGCGGGGCGCATTTTTTCTCTCACAACCTGTGGGCTGGGTGGTGGGTCTGGTTTTCTCAGGTAGCGGTCTACGGCCTCGTTTCTGCCTGGTTTGCTAAAGAGTAAAAACGCTATGTTAGAGAATCTTAATTACCAGCTGTTTTATCTGATCAACGCCACCCCGGCCTCGCCTGAGTGGATGATCGATCTGGCCACTTTCCTGGCAAAAGATCTGATCAGTATTGTGCCTGTGCTGGCGGCTATCCTCTGGCTGTGGGGACCGCGCAGCCAGGTCAACGCGCAGCGTCAGCTGGTGATCAAAGTGGCGATGACGCTCGGGGTCAGCGTGCTGGTCAGCTATGTTCTGGGTCTCGCCTTCCCGCACGATCGTCCTTTTGTCGAACACGTCGGCTATACCTTCCTGCACCACGCGCCGGATGACTCGTTCCCAAGCGATCACGGTACGGTGATCTTTGCTTTTGCGCTGGCCTTCCTGTTCTGGCATCGCCTGTGGTCAGGTGCGCTGCTGATGGCCATTGCGGTAGCCATTGCCTGGTCTCGCGTGTATCTGGGCGTACACTGGCCGCTGGATATGGTAGGCGGCTTCCTGGTGGGGCTGATCGGCTGCGTCAGCGCGGCGATCCTGTGGAACCTCTTCGGGCTGGCGCTGTATCGCGGACTCTCGTCTCTCTATCGCACCCTTTTCGCTATCCCGATCCGCAAAGGCTGGATACGTGACTAACCCCGGTATGACAGGTTACACTTGAGCCCCCGCCCTGCGGGGGCTCACTTTTTCATCCTGAGGATCTATGGAAACACGCCGCGATGACCGCATAGCTCAGTTGATACAGGCGCTGAAGCGCAGTGATAAGCTTCATCTTAAGGAAGCCGCTATCCTCCTCGGCGTTTCAGAGATGACCATTCGCCGTGACCTGAACAGCGAGAGCGCGCCCGTCGTGCTGCTGGGCGGCTATATTGTGCTGGAGCCACGTAGCGCCAGTCATTATCTGATCAGCGATCAAAAGACACGCCTGGTTGAAGAGAAACGCAAAGCCGCCCGTCTGGCGGCCTCTCTGGTGCAACCGCACCAGACGCTGTTTTTTGACTGCGGCACTACCACGCCGTGGATAATCGAAGCCATCGACAGCAGCATCCCCTTTACCGCCGTGTGCTACTCGCTGAACACCTTCCTGGCCCTTCAGGAGAAACCCGAGTGTCGGGTGATCCTCTGCGGCGGTGAGTTCCACGCCAGCAACGCCATTTTTAAACCGCTCAATCTTCAGGACACGCTCAGCAATTTGTGCCCGGATATCGCGTTTTACTCCGCGGCGGGCGTGAGTACCCGTCAGGGGGCGACCTGTTTTAACCTGGAAGAGCTGCCGGTAAAACACTGGGCATTAAGCGCCGCGCAGTACCATGTGCTGGTGGTGGATCACAGCAAGTTCGGCAAGGTGCGTCCGGCACGGATGGGCGAGCTGGCACAGTTCAATGCCATCGTCAGCGATTGCCGCCCGGATGAAGAATACGTGACCTACGCGAAGGCGCAGCAGGTGAAGTTAATGTATTGAGAGGGGTGCGGTCTGATGTCTCACCCCGGCCCTCTCCCACAGGGAGAGGGTGAAAAGCGGGAAGACTTAACTAAACCAGCTGCCAAACCAGCTATGGAATTTCATCATCACGAAGTCCCACATCCGGCTGAAGAAGCCGCCCTCTTCGACCGCTTCCATCACAATCAGCGGACGCTGTTCAATCGACTTACCGTTTAACTGGAAATCAATAGTCCCGACCACCTGGCCTTTTTTCAGCGGCGCGGTGAGCTGCGGATCGGTCAGGGTATAGCTCGCTTTCAGGTTTTTCAATTGACCACGTGGAATGGTCACCGACCCGGCTTCACCGGCCCCCAGGTTCACTTCACTCTTGTCACCAAACCAGACGCGCTGGCTGACGAACGTGGCATCCGGTTTAATCGTCGTCACGGTTTCAAAGAAGCGGAAGCCCCAGGTCAGCAGTTTTTCTGACTCGTTAAAACGAATACGGTCGGTTTTGGTGCCCAGCACCACCGAGATCAGACGCATGTCACCCTGGGTCGCGGAGGCCACCAGGTTATAACCCGCCCCGGCCGTGGTGCCGGTTTTCATCCCGTCAACGTTGACGTTGCTGCTCCACAGCAGACGGTTGCGGTTCGGCTGGCGGATCTTATTAAAGGTAAACTCTTTCTCTTTGTGGATGGCATATTCGTCCGGCACATCATGAATAAGCGCCTTGCCGAGCAGCGCCATATCGCGCGCGGTACTGAACTGGCCCGGCGCATCCAGACCGTGGACGGTTTTAAAGGTGGTGTTGGTCAGACCCAGCTTTTGCGCATAGCCGTTCATCAGGCCAATAAACGAGTCCTGGCTTCCCGCAACATAATCTGCCAGGGCGATACAGGCATCGTTGCCGGACTGGATAATCACCCCTTTATTCAGATCGGAAACGGAAACCTGATCGCCAGGTTTCAGGAACATTACCGATGACCCGCGCAGCGCCGGGTTGCCGGTCGCCCAGGCGTCCTTCCCGATGGTGACCATATCGTCGAGCTTGATCTTACCCGCCTTCAACGCCTGGCCAACCACGTAGCTGGTCATGATTTTGGTCAGGCTGGCCGGGTCGAGTTTCTCATCCGCATTGCCTTCCGCCAGCACTTTACCGCTGGAGTAATCCATCAGGATCCAGGCACGCGCATCTACCGGCGGCGCTTCGGGCGCAGCCTGCTCAGCCGCATAGAGAGTTGGTACAAACAGGAAAAGGAGCGCGGAGCCTGCCGCCAGGCTGCGCAGAGAAGTCATTTTTCGCGTCATAAATGCCACCCGAGTGTCCATTCAAAAATTACGTCACATCACCGTGTCGCAAGAAGCGATGAGTAATAGCGCACTAAAACGGTTAATGAAACCCAACGAGGGTAAAGTTATTAAAGTTTATGCAATAACATTCAGATACGCTTTGATTAAGGCGATTTTTTTCTCTTCTGTTGCGTAATTGTTAGGTTTATCTCACCATGGCGAAAAGCTGACTCGGATTCACATCTTATCGGGAGTAATTATGATTACGCTGTGGGGAAGGAATAATTCGACCAACGTCAAAAAAGTGCTCTGGACGCTGGAGGAGTTGGATTTACCGTTTAACCAGATAATGGCGGGTTTGCAGTATGGGGTTAATAAAGACGCCGACTACCTGGCGATGAACCCGAACGGCCTGGTGCCGCTGCTGCGCGATGATGAGACGGACGCCACGCTGTGGGAATCCAACACCATTGTCCGCTACCTGGCCGCCCAGTATGGACAAGGCCGTCTGTGGGTAGAAAATCCGGCCCGCCGCGCGCAGGGGGAAAAATGGATGGACTGGGCCAACCAGACGCTCTCCCCCACGCACCGCGTGATCCTGATGGGGCTGGTCAGAACCCCCGAAGCCGAGCGCGACTATCCCGCCATTCATGCGGCGCAGGACGCCTGTGAAAATCTGTTTGCGATGATGGACGATGAGCTGGCGAAACACGCCTGGTTCTCGGGTGCCGACTTCGGCGTGGGCGACATTGCCGTTGCGCCATTTGTCTGGAACCTGACCAACCTCGGTCTGACGTGGACGCCGCGCCCTCACCTGGCGCGCTGGCTTAAACAGCTGAGCGAACGCCCGGCCTACCGTAACGTGGTGATGATTCCGGTAAGCTGATCACCTCCCGGACGGGCTGACTTTCAGCAACTGCCCGTCCGTTTCATCGGTCAGAACATACAGATAGCCGTCCGGACCGACGCGCACATCGCGGATGCGCTGTTTCCGGTCGCCCAGGATCCGTCCGTCCTCGGTCACCGTGTTGCCGTTCACACTCAGCACGATCACATCCTTCTCTTTCAGCGCCCCGATAAACAGCTTGTTTTTCCACTGCGGGAATACGTCACTGTTATAAAACGCCATTCCGCTCACGGCGGGCGAGACTTTCCAGACAAACAGCGGTTTTTCGGTTCCTTCAACGTGTTCACCTTTCGCCTCAGGAATTTTTAATCCGCTGTAGTTGATACCGTGGGTCGCCAGCGGCCAGCCATAGTTTTTCCCTTTCTCCGGGATGTTGATCTCATCCCCGCCACGCGGGCCGTGTTCGTTAAGCCACAGCGTGTCGCTCCACGGGTTCATCGCCATCCCTTGCGGGTTACGAATGCCATAAGACCAGATTTCCGGCCGCGCACCGGCGGTGTTCACAAAGGGGTTATCCGGCGGGACTTTGCCATCCACCGTCAGGCGTACCACTTTCCCCTGGAGTTTATCCAGATCCTGCGCCGTCGGGCGCTGGTTGTTTTCGCCCAGCGCAATAAACAGATAGCCTTTGCCATCAAACACCAGCCTTCCGCCAAAGTGGTGACCGGTGGAGAGTTTCGGCATCTGACGGAACACCACCTGGAACGCCTCAAGGCGGGAAAGATCGTCGCTTAAGCGCCCATAACCCACTGCCGTTCCGGCTTTACCGTCAGCGCCTGCCTCGGCGTAGCTCAGCCAGACGCGGCGCGAGGTGGCAAAATCCGGCGCAAGCACCACGTCCAGCAGCCCTCCCTGTCCGTTGTCCCAGACTTTGGGCACCCCTGTTATCGGGTCTGACAGCCCTTTCCCGGCCTGCCAGTGTTTCAACTGGCCGCCCTTCAACGTCACGAGCAGCCCTTTGTTATCCGGCAGGAACGCCAGCGACCAGGGGTGTTCGAGTTTGTTCTGCAATACCTCAACCTTAACCGCATCAGGCGCAGCAAGGAGCGAAAACGGAAATAACAACGCAGGCAGGAAAATCAGCGAGGATCGGTGCATAACGCGCTCCTTTATCGGCATATGGCATAAAGATTAGCCACTACGTCCGGGCGCGTTATCACTTTTACAAAAGCTTAATCAGAAGGGGGAGTTGCCTCCCCCGGAATCAGTGCTGTTCAAGCTTCGCGTGCTCGTTCAGACACATGATGCATAGAGAGAGCGTTGTCAGGCAGTTTTCAAGCTTCTCCGCGTTTACTGCGATAAAAGTCGGGCAGTCATGGCGTCCGTTCATCAGACAAACCCCGGCAATGGAGAGCACCTCGGCGGCGCGGCGCAGCGCAATACATTCGCTTTCGGCGTATTCCGCTTTCAGGATGGGTGCTTTTTCACGCATGAAATTGCTAAGTTCAAAGAAATTATCACGCAGATGTTCGCTTTCGCTGACTGACATATACCCTTTCGCCTTCCTCAGCTGCAGATATGCGGCAAGGTCGATTCGGGCGTTGATCAGCTTGTTCAGCAGATCGCGTTTCAGTCTGTCAACGGACATGCTCATTCCTCCTCTGTCAGCCCCTGTGCACAGTCAGAATAAGGTTATTTTTTGTACAGTTTAATGCCTGAGATCAATTATTCTTAACTGATTAACATTCTTTACAATGTTACAACCTGCGCGGGCATCATCTGCACTGCAAAGAGTGTATAAATCCCCCGCGATACGCTGTAAAATCCCGCCCTGATAACTCCATAATTGATGAATTTTTAACCTATGAGCAATGTTACGCACCCGCCGAAAATCGGCTTTGTCTCCCTGGGCTGCCCGAAAAACCTGGTGGATTCTGAACGCATCCTGACCGAACTTCGTACCGAGGGCTACGACGTGGTGCCAAGCTACGACAACGCCGACATGGTGATCGTGAATACCTGCGGGTTTATCGACAGCGCGGTTCAGGAATCCCTGGAAGCCATTGGTGAAGCCCTGACGGAAAACGGCAAAGTGATTGTGACCGGCTGCCTGGGCGCAAAAGAGGACCAGATCCGTGAAGTGCACCCGAAGGTGCTGGAGATCACCGGTCCACACAGCTACGAGCAGGTGCTGGAACATGTTCATCACTACGTACCCAAGCCTAAGCACAACCCGTTCCTGAGCCTGGTGCCGGAACAGGGGGTGAAGCTGACGCCGCGTCACTACGCTTACCTGAAAATTTCCGAAGGCTGCAACCATCGCTGCACCTTCTGCATTATCCCGTCCATGCGTGGCGATCTGGTGAGCCGCCCGATTGGCGAAGTGCTGGCAGAAGCCAAACGTCTGGCCGATGCGGGCGTGAAGGAGCTGCTGGTGATCTCCCAGGATACCTCCGCCTACGGCGTGGATGTGAAGCACCGTTCCGGTTTCCACAACGGCGAGCCGGTGAAAACCAGCATGGTCGGCCTGTGCGAACAGCTCGCTAAACTGGGCATCTGGACGCGTCTGCACTACGTTTACCCTTATCCGCACGTTGACGACGTCATCCCGCTGATGGCCGAAGGCAAAATCCTGCCGTACCTGGATATCCCGCTGCAGCACGCCAGCCCGCGTATCCTGAAGCTGATGAAACGCCCAGGCTCCGTTGACCGCCAGCTGGCGCGCATCAAGCAGTGGCGTGAAATCTGCCCGGATCTGACCCTGCGTTCGACCTTCATCGTTGGCTTCCCGGGTGAAACCGAAGAAGACTTCCAGATGCTGCTCGACTTCCTGAAAGAGGCCCGTCTGGACCGCGTAGGCTGCTTCAAGTACAGCCCGGTTGAAGGCGCAACCGCTAACGAGCTGGCGGATCAGGTGCCGGAAGAGGTAAAAGAAGAGCGCTGGAACCGCTTCATGCAACTGCAACAGCAGATCTCTGCTGAACGTTTGCAGGAGAAAGTGGGCCGCGAAATTATGGTCATCATCGACGAAGTTGACGAAGAAGGCGCGATTGGCCGCAGCATGGCGGATGCCCCTGAAATCGACGGCGCGGTGTACCTGAACGGGGAAACCAACGTCAAGCCGGGTGACATCATTCGCGTGAAAGTGGAAAACGCCGACGAGTATGACCTGTGGGGGAGCCGGGTTTAAACACCCAGCGCCTGTTTTGTAGGCCGGGTAAGGCGTAGCCGCCACCCGGCACATTCCACTGCCCTACCCCTTAATCCTCGGATCCAGCGCATCGCGCAGCCCATCCCCCAGCAGGTTGAACGCCAGCACGGTCAGGAAAATCGCCAGACTCGGGAATATCGCCACGTGCGGCGCAATCACCATATCTGCCCTCGCCTCGTTGAGCATCGCGCCCCACTCCGGCGTCGGTGGCTGGGCCCCTAATCCCAGAAACGACAGGCTGGCGGCGGAAATTATCGACACGCCAATACGCATCGTAAAATAGACAACAATCGACGACACCGTACCCGGCAAAATATGGCTGAACAGGATGTTGGCGTCGCTGGCCCCCATACTGCGGGCGGATTCAATAAAGGTCTGCTGCTTCAGTACCAGCGTATTGCCGCGCACCAGGCGGGCAAACGCCGGGATCGAAAAGACCGCGACGGCGATGATGACGTTTGCCATGCCGCTGCCCATAATGGCGACAACCGCAATTGCCAGCAAAATGCCGGGGAAGGCAAACAGCACGTCGCACATGCGCATAATGATCCGGTCCCACCAGCCCTCGTAATACCCTGCCACCAGGCCCAGAACGGTACCGATGACCGCACCGATAAGCACCGCAAACACCCCGGCGGCGAGCGATATCTGCGCGCCCATCAGCACGCGGCTAAAAATATCGCGTCCCAGAGAGTCCACGCCGAACCAGTGCATCATCGACGGTCCGTCATTCAGACGGTCGTAATCAAAGTAGTTTTCCGCATCATACGGTGCCACCCACGGCGCAATGGCGGCCACCACAATCAGTAGCAGTACAAACAGCCCCGCCGTCATGGCAACAGGCTGGCGACGAAAGCGCCGCCAGAATTCAAACCATGGGGTGCGGATATGGTCCGGCTTCAGCCCCGGCATAGCGTTTACAATGGCCTGACGACGCCAGTTCAACAATCGCATCTTACTTATACCTGATGGCCGGATTAATGGCGGCGTACAGCACATCCACCACTAAATTGATAAGAATAAATTCCAGCGAGAAGAGCAGAACTTCCGCCTGAATGACCGGATAGTCGCGCATCTCGACCGAATCCACCAGCAGGCGCCCCAGCCCCGGCCAGTTGAAGACCTTTTCCACCACGATAGAGCCCCCCAGCAGGAAGCCGAACTGCAGCCCCATCATGGTCACCACCGGGATCATCGCGTTGCGAAAACCGTGCTTGAGGATGACCCACTTCTCGCTCACCCCTTTCGCCCGTGCGGTACGGATGTAATCTTCACTCAACACGTCAACGAACGACGCGCGTGTGAAGCGCGCCATCACCGCAGATACGGCCGCGCCCAGCGTCATGGACGGCAGGATGTAGTGCTTCCAGGTATCGGCCCCGACGGTGGGCAACCAGCCCAGCTCCACGGAGAAAATCTGCATCAGGAGCATCCCCAGCGCAAAAGCCGGGAAAGAGATCCCGGTCACCGCCAGCGCCATGCCGAGCTTGTCCGGCCAGCGGTTGCGCCAGACGGCAGCGACAATCCCGGCGCCAAGCCCAAACACCATCGCCTAGCACATGCTGGCAATCGTTAACCAGAACGTAGGCATAAAGCGGCTGGCAATCTCTTCCGATACCGGGCGACGCGACACCATCGAGATACCAAAATCGCCCTGCAGCACGTTGCAAATATAATGGAGAAACTGCATGTACAGAGGCTGGTCGAGACCAAGCTGTTTGCGCACCAGTTCAATGACGGTGGCATCCGCCTCTGGCCCGGCCACCAGACGCGCCGGATCGCCCGGCAGCAGATGGACAAACAAAAACACCAGTACCGCCACAATCAGCAGCGTCGGGATAAGCCCCAGCAGGCGTTTACAAACATAATTGAGCATGAGTGTTATTTTAAATCCGCATCGTCAAAGCTAAAGCCCGTATCCGGCATGATGTAAAACCCGGTCAACGCTTTGTTATGCGCCGAAACCAGTTTTTCCACCACCAGCGGTACCCACGGCGACTCTTTCCAGATGATATCCTGTGCGTCTTTGTAGAGGCGCGCTTTCTCATCCGGTTTGGTGGTTTTCAGCGCATCGGCAAGATCTTTATCCACCTGTGGGTTGCTGTAGAACGCCGTGTTGAACAGGGTCGGCGGCCAGTTCTGTGAGGCGAACAGCGGCGACAGCGCCCAGTCAGCCTCACCGGTAGAGGCCGACCAGCCGGTGTAGAACATCCGCACGCCGCTCTCTTTCTGCCCTTTCCCTTCCACTTCTGCCGCACGCTGTCCGGCATCCATCGCGGTGACCTGCACCTTAATACCGACCTGCGCCAGCTGCTGCTGGGTAAACTGCAGCACCTTCTGCGCGGTACTGTGATTATGGGATGACCATAGCGTGGTGCTAAAGCCGTTCGGGAAGCCCGCCTCTTTTAACAGTTCACGGGCTTTCGCCGGATCGTATGGCCACGGCTGATAGCTTTGCGCATAGGCAATAGCCGGTGGCAGCACGCCGGTGGCCGGGGTGGCGAAGCCCGCGAAGGCCACTTTCACCAGCGCCTGACGGTTAATCGCGTAGTTGATGGCCTCGCGCACTTTGGGATTATCAAACGGCTTTTGCGTCACGTTCATGCTGATGTAACGCTGCATAATGGACGGACTGGCCACCAGCTCCAGCTTGCTGTTCTTCTGCAGGATCGCCGCCTGCTCGTACGGGATCGGGAAGGCAAACTGCGCTTCGCCGGTTTGCAGCATCGCCGCGCGGGTGTTGTTATCCACCACCGGACGCCAGGTGATGGTGTCGAGCTTCGGCAGCCCCTGCTGCCAGTAGCCGGCGAATTTCTTCACCTTTACAAAGTCCGTCTGGTTCCAGGTCACCAGCTCATACGGGCCGGTACCGACCGGATGGACCCCAATCTCTTTCCCGTATTTTTTCAGGGCCGCAGGCGAGATCATCGCCGTCGCCGGATGCGCCAGAATATTAATAAAGGCCGAGAACGGCTCTTTCAGGGTAATTTTTACCGTTGTCGGATCGACGGCCTCGGTGCTGGCAATATTTTTATAGAGGTTATAGCGCTTGAGGCTGTTTTCCGGGTTGCTGGCGCGGTCGAGGTTAACCTTCACCGCCTCCGCGTTGAAATCGGTGCCATCCTGGAACTTCACGCCGGTTCTGAGCTTAATGGTATAGACCAGCCCATCATCCGAGACGGTGTACCCCTCTGCCAGCACATTTTTCAGCTTCATCTCTCTGTCCAGGCCAAACAGCCCCTGGTAGAACGACTTGGCGACCGCCTGCGACAGCGTATCGTTGGCGTCATAGGGATCAAGGGTGGTGAAATTGGAGCCAACGGCGACCACCACATCTTTGGCAGCGAACGCGGGAGAGGCGGCCAGGGCTGCCGTCACGCTCGCGGCTAACAGCCATGTACGAGCAACAAATTTAACCATTGTGTTCTCCTGCCTGTTGTACGTTATAACCGCGAAAATGCATTGTCCTGACGCGGAGGGGCAACAAAATGTCCGGGGCCCACTTCACGCAGCGTGACCCGCTCCATGACCTCACCCCGTTTACGAATATTGCTCGGCATCTCATCCTGCAGCAGCACGCGCTGCCCGTGACGGTGTTCGGGATCGGCAACCGGTACTGCAGACATCAGCTTACGGGTGTACGGGTGCTGCGGGTTCTCAAACACCGCCCGTCGCGGACCAATCTCGACGATTTGCCCCAGATACATCACCGCCACGCGATGGCTGATGCGCTCCACCACCGCCATGTCGTGGGAAATAAAGAGAAAGGCAATCCCCAGATCCCGCTGTAAGTCGAGCAATAAATTGATGATTTGCGCGCGGATAGAGACATCCAGCGCCGAGACAGATTCGTCTGCGATCACCACTTTTGGGTTGAGGGCCAGCGCGCGGGCAATACAAATTCGCTGCCGCTGACCGCCGGAAAACTCATGCGGGTAACGCCAGGCATGTTCCGGCTTCAGACCCACGCGTTCCAGCAGCCACGCTACCCGACGCTGTGCGGCTTCGCCGTCGAGCAGGTTATGCACCCGCAGCGGCTCCATAATCGAATACCCCACCGTATGGCGCGGGTCCAGAGACGCATACGGATCCTGAAAAATAAACTGGATATTCCGCCTCACCGCCTGAAGCTTACTGTCAGGAAGGGTGTCGATACGTTCGCCGTTAAAGGTAATGCTCCCTTCCTGCGACTCCACCAGCCGAAGTAACGCGCGTCCGGTGGTGGATTTGCCGCAGCCCGACTCCCCCACCAGCGCCAGCGTTTCGCCTGGCCATAAATCAAAACTGACATTTTCAACCGCGTGCACGTCACGCTTTACGCGGTTGAAAATGCCGCTGCGCAGAGGAAAACGGGTCACCAGATCCCGCACCTCAAGAATGGGCTTGCCGGGGACCACGGTGTCCTGCTCGGTTTCCTCTTCCTGGCGGCCCGCCGCCTCAAGGGAAATCAGCGGGAAACGGCGCGGAAGATCGCTGCCGTTCATCGCTCCCAGACGCGGAACCGCCGCCAGCAGCGCTTTGGTGTAAGGGTGGGCGGGCGCATGGAAAATCTGCTCTACCGTGCCGGTTTCTACCGCCCTGCCCTGGTGCATCACCAGCACGCGATCGGCAATATCCGCGACCACGCCCATATCGTGGGTGATAAACATCACCCCCATCTCCATCTCCTGCTGCAGCACTTTGATAAGCTGCAGGATCTGCGCCTGAATGGTGACATCCAGCGCTGTCGTCGGCTCGTCCGCAATCAATACCGCCGGACGGCACGAGAGCGCCATGGCAATCATCACCCGCTGACGCATCCCGCCGGAAAGCTGATGCGGATAGCGGCCGAGTATGGACTGCGACTCCGGGATACGTACCAGCTCCAGCATCCGTTTGGCTTCCAGAAGGGCTTCATCGCCGCTCAGCCCCTGATGCAGGCGGATGGATTCGGCAATTTGCTCTCCAACCGGGAAGACCGGGTTCAGCGAGGTCATCGGCTCCTGGAAGATCATCGCGATATCCGCCCCGCGCACGCCCTGCATCTGTGCTGCGCTCAGCTCGTTTAAATCAATGACCTGACGATTGCGACGGCGCAGAAGCATCTTCTCGCTGCTGATTTGCCCGCCCGTCTGTTCCAGCAGGCGCATCAGCGCCAGCGCGGTGACCGATTTCCCGGAGCCGGACTCCCCCACAATCGCCAGCGTTTCGCCGCGGTTGAGTGAGAACGATAAATTCTCTACTGCGGGGATGAACTGCCGCTCCTCCTGAAACGCAATATTCAGCTGATGGACAGCCAGCACTTCGCGGTTATCCAGCTCTTCACTGTGCGGCACGCGTTGCCCCCTTATTCACGATAGATCCCGGTGCTGGGTTCATCACCGGCATAGCCCCAGGCGCGGTACATCCCTTCGCTGTTGAACGGCAGGGCTACGTTACCCTCACGGTCCACCGCAATGAGTCCACCCTCACCGCCCAGCGCGGGCAACTTTTCCATAACCACACGCTCGCAGGCCTCACTCAGGCTGAGCCCGCCGTAATCCATCAGGGCGGTAATGTCATATGCGGCGAGCGCGCGAATAAACACTTCGCCGGTTCCGGTGCAGGAGACCGCCGCCGTGGCGTTATTGGCATAGCACCCGGCGCCCGGCAGCGGACTGTCGCCAACCCGGCCAGGTAGCTTGTTGGTCATACCGCCGGTTGAGGTGGCCGCCGCCAGATTACCGGCCTTATCAAGCGCCACTGCGCCAACCGTGCCCATTTTGGTGGTTTCATTGAGCGGTGAGGAGTGGTCCAGCTGGGTCATGCCCGCCGTACGGGCTGCCAGCAGCTGCTGGTAGCGCTCGTCAGTGGAAAAAAGATCCGGCGATACCCGCTCCATCCCGTGAGCGAAGGCAAAGTTCTCCGCCCCAACGCCCGTCAGCAGCACATGAGGACTCTCTTCCATCACCAGTCGCGCCGCCAGAATCGGGTTGCGCAGATGGCTCACGCCCGCCACTGCCCCTGCTTTCAGGGTGACGCCATCCATCACGCAGGCATCCAGCTCGTGCGTCTCGTCACGCGTATACACGGAACCTATCCCCGCATTGAACAGCGGACACTCTTCCAGCAGACGTACCGCTTCGGTCACCACATCCAGCGCGCTGTCGCCCGCCTCCAGCATTCGCTGTCCCGTTTCGACAATGGCGTAGAGCGCATCAATGTAGCGCTTCTCCTGCTCAGGACTGAGCTGTGCACGGGTAATAGCCCCGGCGCCGCCATGAATTGCGATTACCGCATTAACCATTTCGCCTCACCTGTCAGCCTGCATGGCGGCTTTTTCTATAAATATCATTATCGTTGATGATTCTTCAGATAATTTTTGAATATAGAAAGACGCAACTGCGATGTAAAGGGTACTCATGGTGGGTCATACAGTTAGCCGCACTTTTCTGCCATAATGAGCGCTTTCGTTGTTACTGTGCTGGAGCCCACCATGGATTTTACCGCCGGACTGATGCCGCTTGAGACGGCACTCACGCAGATGCTTGACCGACTTTCCCCGCTGCACGACGTAGAGACGCTGCCGCTGGCGCGCTGTTTTGGTCGTATTGCCGCACGCGACATCATTTCCCCGCTTAACGTGCCGGGGTTTGATAACTCAGCGATGGACGGTTACGCGGTACGCCTGGCGGATCTCCAGACGGGTCAGGCGCTGCCTGTCGCAGGAAAAGCCTTCGCCGGTCAACCGTTTGACGGAGAATGGCCTGTGGGCACTTGCGTGCGCATCATGACCGGCGCGCCGGTTCCCGCAGGCTGCGATGCGGTAGTGATGCAGGAAGAGACCGAACAGACCGCTGACGGCGTGCGCTTTACCGCCAGCGTCAAAGCAGGCCAGAACATCCGCCGCACCGGCGAAGATATTGCTCTTGGCGCAACGGTATTCGCTGCGGGGCAAAAGCTGACGGTGGGCGAACTGCCGGTGCTGGCCTCGCTCGGTATCGCGGACATTGAGGTGATCCGTCAGGTGCGCGTCGCGCTCTTTTCTACCGGTGACGAATTGCAGCTTCCGGGCCAGCCGCTGCAGGACGGGCAGATTTACGACACCAACCGTCTGGCGGTACACCTGATGCTGGAACAGCTGGGCTGTGAGGTGATCAACCTTGGCATTATTCCTGATGACCCGGAAAAACTGCGCGCCGCCTTTATTGAGGCAGACAACGCGGCCGACGTGGTGATCAGCTCCGGCGGTGTTTCGGTGGGTGAGGCGGATTACACCAAAACCATCCTGGAAGAGCTGGGTGAAATCGCCTTCTGGAAGCTGGCCATCAAGCCGGGCAAACCGTTCGCTTTTGGCAAGCTTCAGCACAGCTGGTTCTGCGGCCTGCCGGGTAACCCGGTCTCTGCCGCCCTGACCTTCTACCAGCTGGTGATCCCGCTGCTGGCGAAGCTTTCGGGCAACCGTGCCAATCCGCTGCCGGTACGCCAGCGCGTGCGTGCCGCTACGCGCCTTAAGAAATCCCCCGGTCGTCTTGATTTCCAGCGCGGTATTCTGACGCGCAACGCGGAGGGCGAGCTGGAGGTGAGCACCACCGGCCATCAGGGCTCGCACATTTTCAGCTCCTTCAGCCAGGGCAACTGCTTTATCGTGCTGGAGCGCGAGCGTGGCAATGTGGAAGCAGGCGAATGGGTTGAGGTGGAGCGCTTTAACCACCTGTTCGGAGGCTGAGATGGCGGCGGAACTGAGCGATGAAGAGATGATGCGCTATAACCGCCAGATTGTGCTGCGCGGTTTTGATTTTGATGGCCAGGAAGCGCTCAAGGCGGCCAGCGTGTTGGTCGTCGGCCTGGGCGGACTGGGCTGCGCCGCCGCGCAATACCTCGCCGCGGCGGGTGTGGGCAAGATGACGCTGCTGGACTTTGATACCGTGTCGGTGTCCAATCTGCAGCGCCAGACGCTGCACAGCGATGCGACACTCGGCCAGCCGAAGGTGGACTCTGCCCGCGCAGCGTTAACGCGCATCAACCCCCACGTTCAGTTCACTCCGATTAACGCGATGCTGGATGACGAGGCGTTATACGCGCAAATCGCAAAGCACGATCTGGTGCTGGACTGTACTGATAACGTCGCCATCCGCAACCAGCTAAACGCCGGCTGTTTTACCCCCAAAACGCCGCTGGTTTCTGGCGCGGCAATCCGCATGGAAGGACAGATCAGCGTCTTTACCTATGCTGAAGGCGAACCGTGTTATCGCTGTCTGAGCCGCCTGTTTGGTGAGAATGCGCTCACCTGCGTCGAGGCGGGCGTGATGGCGCCGTTAGTCGGCGTGATCGGGTCACTGCAGGCGATGGAAGCGATCAAAGTGCTGACCCGTTACGGTACGCCAGCGGCGGGGAAAATTGTGATGTATGACGCAATGACCTGCCAGTTCCGCGAGATGAAGCTGATGCGTAGTCCGGGGTGTGAGGTGTGCAGCGGTTAAACCTCGTTGCGGCCTGATGCCCTCACCCCGGCCCTCTCCCACCGGGAGAGGGAGATAACGCGTCAGAGAGCCGTCCGTCCAAACGCCCCCTGCCAGTCCTGCTCAAACTTCACGATCGCCGCATCCACCGCCGGAGAGGTAATAAACTGCTGCGCCACATCCAGCGGCAGCGTGATGGACTCACAGCCGGCCAGCAGGCAATCCAGCGCCTGACGCGGGGTTTTGAAGCTCGCCGCCAGCACTTTTGATTGCGGGGCATGCAGCGCCAGCAATTGCTGTAATTCCACAACGGTCTGGATCCCGTCTCCGCCCTGCGCATCCACGCGGTTAACGTAAGGCGCGACATACTCTGCCCCCGCCAGCGCGGACAACATCCCCTGTGCGGCACCATATACCGCGGTCCCCAGCGTCGGGATCCCTTCTGCTTTTAGCATTTTGATCGCCGCCAGCCCTTCCGCCGTCACCGGCACTTTCACCACCAGGTCGTTAATGATGGCACGCAGCTTACGCGCATCGTCCACCACGCCTTCGGCGGTCGTGGCCATCACCTGCGCGAACAGACGGCCTTTGCCACCCAGCGCGTCGTGCAGTTCTGGCAGCAGAACCTCAAGCGGCGTTTTGCCTGCCGCCACAATGCTGGGATTGGTGGTTACGCCCGCCAGCGGGAAGATGCGTGCGAGCTTTTTCACTGCCGCAACGTCAGAAGTGTCGAGATAAAGTTCCATGATGTCGCCCTCAATTTTAGCCTGCACTTACCCTATCACGACAAAACCTGCTCAGGAGTTGACCTGCATCAAGATAACTTTCATTCGAAAGTAATTTAATCTTCATATGCAAGATGAGAGGCAAAATCATGATCTTCAATATTCAGCGTTACTCTACCCACGATGGCCCCGGGATCCGTACCGTGGTGTTCCTGAAAGGCTGCTCGCTGGGCTGTCGCTGGTGCCAGAACCCGGAAAGCCGGGCCCGCACGAGGGACGTGCTGTTTGATGCACGTCTGTGCCTGGACGGCTGCGATCTGTGCCAGCAGGCGGCACCGGGCAGTATCGAACGTGCGCTGAACGGTCTGGTCATCCACCGAGAGAAACTAGACGAACAGACGCTTAACGCCCTTACCGACTGCTGCCCGACACAGGCGCTCACCGTGTGTGGTGAAGAACGTCAGGTGGAGGAGATCATGGCGACCGTCCTGCGCGATAAGCCGTTTTACGACCGCAGCGGCGGCGGAATCACCCTCTCCGGCGGCGAGCCGTTTATGAACCCCGATCTGGCACTGGCGCTGTTTAAAGCCAGCCATGAACAGGGTATTAATACCGCCGTCGAAACCTGCCTTCACGTGCCGTGGCACTATATCGCGCCTTCACTACCGTATGTCGATCTGTTCCTCGCCGACCTGAAGCATGTGGATGCAGAGGTGTTCAAACAGTGGACGGACGGCTCGGCAAAACGCATCCTGGACAACCTGAAACGCCTGGCGGCGGCCGGGAAAAAAATCATCATTCGCGTGCCGTTGATCCCGGGCTTTAACGCCGATGAAGCCTCTGTTACCGCCATTACCAATTTCGCCGCCGACGAACTGAACGTTCGCGACATTCACTTTCTGCCGTATCACACGCTGGGCATGAACAAATACACACTGCTCGGCCAACCTTACTCTGCCCCTGACAAACCGCTGGATAACCCTGCGCTACTGGACTTTGCACAGCAGTATGCCTGCCAGAAAGGGTTAACCGCGACCTTACGAGGATAAAACGATGACTACCCTGAATCTCAACACCCTCAGCGAGCGCATTAAAGCGCACAAAATGGCCCTGGTGCATATCGTGAAGCCGCCGGTCTGTACCGAGCGCGCGCAGCACTACACTGAAATGTACCAGCAGCATATGGATAAACCGATCCCGGTGCGTCGCGCGCTGGCGCTGGCGCATCATCTCGCGCAGCGCACCATCTGGATCAAACACGATGAGCTGATCGTCGGTAACCAGGCAAGCGAAGTGCGCGCCGCGCCGATCTTCCCGGAATATACCGTCTCCTGGATTGAGAAAGAGATTGACGATCTGGCGGACCGTCCCGGCGCGGGCTTTGCGGTCAGCGAAGAGAATAAGCGCGTTCTGCATGAGATCTGCCCGTGGTGGCGCGGCCAGACGGTACAGGATCGCTGTTACGGCATGTTCACCGACGAGCAGAAAAGCCTGCTGGAAACCGGCATTATCAAAGCCGAAGGCAACATGACCTCCGGCGATGCCCACCTGGCGGTAAACTTCCCGCTGGTGCTGGAAAAAGGGCTCGACGGCCTGCGCGCTAAAGTGGCCGAGCGCCGCTCGCGCATCAACCTGACGGTGCTGGAAGACCTGCACGGCGATCAGTTCCTGAAAGCGATAGATATCGTGCTGGAGGCGGTAAGTCTGCATATCGAACGTTTTGCAGCCCTGGCGCGTGAAATGGCGGCTACCGAATCCCGCGTCAGCCGCCGCGACGAGCTGCTGGCGATAGCGGAAAACTGTGACGCGATTGCCCATGAACCGCCAAAAACCTTCTGGCAGGCGCTGCAGCTGTGCTACTTCATTCAGCTTATCCTGCAGATTGAGTCCAACGGCCACTCCGTGTCGTTCGCCCGCATGGATCAGTATCTCTACCCGTACTACCGTCGCGACGTAGAGCTGAACCAGAGCCTTGACCGCGAACAAGCCATCGAGCTGCTCCACAGCTGCTGGCTGAAGTTGCTGGAAGTGAACAAGATCCGCTCCGGCTCGCACTCCAAAGCCTCCGCAGGCAGCCCGCTGTACCAGAACGTCACCATCGGCGGTCAGAAGCTGGTCAACGGTGAGCCAATGGACGCCGTCAACCCGCTCTCTTACGCGATTCTGGAGTCCTGCGGTCGTCTGCGCTCCACCCAGCCAAACCTGAGCGTGCGTTATCACGCAGGGATGAGCAACGACTTCCTCGACGCCTGCGTTCAGGTGATCCGCTGCGGCTTCGGCATGCCGGCGTTCAACAACGATGAAATCGTGATCCCGGAATTCATCAAGCTCGGCGTGGAAAAAGAAGATGCGTACGACTATGCCGCCATCGGCTGCATCGAAACCGCCGTTGGCGGCAAATGGGGCTACCGCTGCACCGGCATGAGCTTTATTAACTTCGCCCGCGTGATGCTCGCCGCGCTGGAAGGCGGCCGCGATGCCACCAGCGGGAAAGTGTTCTGCCGCAGGAGAAAGCGCTCTCTGCCGGTAACTTCGGTAATTTCGACGAGGTGATGACGGCCTGGGATACCCAGATCCGCTATTACACCCGTAAATCCATCGAGATTGAGTATGTCGTGGACACCATGCTGGAAGAGAATGTCCACGATATCCTCTGCTCGGCGCTGGTGGATGACTGCATCGAGCGGGCGAAAAGCATCAAGCAGGGCGGCGCGAAGTATGACTGGGTCTCCGGCCTGCAGGTAGGTATTGCCAACCTCGGTAACAGCCTGGCGGCGGTGAAGAAACTGGTGTTCGAGCAGGGCGTCATCGGTCAGCAACAGCTGGCGGCGGCGCTGGCGGATGACTTCGACGGGCTGACGCACGAGCAGCTGCGTCAGCGTCTGATCAACGGTGCGCCGAAGTACGGCAACGATGACGACAGTGTGGACATGCTGCTGACCCGTGCTTATCAGACCTACATTGACGAGCTGAAGCAGTATCATAACCCGCGTTACGGCCGTGGCCCCATTGGCGGTAACTACTACGCGGGCACATCCTCCATCTCCGCAAACGTGCCGTTTGGTGCAGCGACAATGGCGACTCCGGACGGACGCAAAGCGCACACCCCGCTGGCGGAAGGCGCCAGTCCGGCCTCCGGTACCGATCACCTCGGTCCAACGGCGGTGATCGGCTCCGTGGGTAAACTGCCGACCGAAGCGATTCTTGGCGGCGTGCTGTTAAACCAGAAGCTGAACCCGTCAACGCTGGAAAACGACAGCGACCGTCAAAAGCTGATGGTACTGCTGCGTACCTTCTTCGAGGTGCATAAAGGCTGGCATATTCAGTACAACATCGTTTCACGCGAAACGCTGCTGGACGCGAAGAAACACCCGGACCAGTATCGTGACCTGGTGGTACGCGTCGCAGGCTACTCGGCGTTCTTCACCGCCCTGTCGCCGGATGCACAGGACGATATCATTGCGCGTACGGAGCATACGTTGTAACGAAGTATCCCCTCTCCCACCGGGAGAGGGAGAAAAGACTAAAAACGGCAACGTCGGTTGCCGTTTTGCTTTTACTTTCGAATGAAATTAAATTTGTGCTCTCCGTCACCTTGTTATTAGAATGTTTCAAAACGCAGTGACCCAGGAGCACAGTATGACCGTTAAAGTTATCGTCACCGATATGGACGGAACTTTCCTTGATGATGCCAAGCAGTACGATCGTGACCGCTTTCAGGCACAGTTTGAGCAGCTTAAAGCCCGTAATATTGAATTTGTTGTCGCCAGCGGTAACCAGTATTACCAGCTCATCTCCTTCTTCCCGGAACTGAAAGATCAGATCTCCTTCGTGGCGGAAAACGGTGCGCTGGTCTTCGATCACGGTGAACAAATTTTCCACGGCGAGCTGACGCGTCATGAGTCGCAAATCGTTATTGGCGAACTGCTGAAAGACAAAGGGCTGAACTTTGTGGCCTGCGGTCTCGACAGCGCTTACGTCAGCGACCAGGCCCCGGAGGCGTTCGTCGCGCTGATGTCAAAGCACTATCACCGCTTAAAGCGTATCAGCGACTACCGCGACATTAACGACGTGTTGTTTAAGTTCTCCCTGAACCTGCCGGACAGCGATATCCCGAATCTGGTCGATAAACTGCATGTCTCCCTGGACGGCATTATGAAGCCGGTTACCAGCGGCTTTGGTTTTGTCGATTTGATTATCCCCGGCCTGCACAAAGCCAATGGCATCAGCCGTCTGCTGAAACGCTGGAAAGTCTCCCCGCAGGAGTGCGTGGGTATTGGCGACAGCGGCAACGACGCGGAGATGCTGAAGCTGGTGAAATACTCCTTTGCAATGGGCAACGCAGCCGAAAGCATCAGAGACGTAAGCCGCTACAGCACCGACGACAACAACCACCAGGGCGCGCTGAACGTTATTCAGGCGGTGCTGGATCACCACTCCCCGTTCGACGCCTGATTCCCTTCCTGCCGGAGCCGCGCTCCGGCCCCCCTCACTCTTTTTCCATCCTGTGCTACCCGTCAACTTTTAAACTTGCATTAACCAATTTTTAACTTAAAGTATCACTTGTAGACATTTTTACTTTCGAATGAAAGATGCGAGGCAGTTATGACGTTTACCAGTGAAACTTTGCCGGCGGATCACAAAGCCGCAATCCGTGAGATGAAGCGCGAGCTACGGGCGCAAATCGGCGATGTGCAGGCGGTGTTCGATAAGCTCAGCGATACCATCGCGACCCGCGTGGCGGAAATTAACGCCCTGAAAAACAAAGGCGAGCCCGTCTGGCCGGTGATCCCGTTTGCGGATGTGAAAAATGGTACCATCACATCCGCGCAGCGCGAGGCGATCAAACGCCGGGGTTGCGCGGTAATAAAAGGTCATTTCCCGCGCGAGCAGGCGCTGGCATGGGATCAGTCGATGCTCGATTACCTCGATCTCAACCAGTTTGATGAAGTCTATAAAGGGCCCGGCGATAACTTCTTTGGTACCTTAACGGCGTCTCGCCCGGAGATTTACCCTATCTACTGGTCACAGGCGCAAATGCAGGCGCGCCAGAGTGAAGAGATGGCGCAGGTGCAGTCGTTTCTGAACCGTCTGTGGACATTCGAGAGCAACGGCAAACAGTGGTTCGACCCGGACGTCAGCGTGATTTACCCGGATCGCATCCGCCGTCGTCCACCGGGCACCACCTCGAAAGGGCTGGGCGCGCATACCGATTCCGGTGCGCTGGAGCGCTGGCTGCTGCCCGCCTATCAGCAGGTTTTCGCCCGCGTCTTTGATGGCAACGTAGAGAAATACGACCCGTGGAATGCTGCGCACCGTACTGAAGTGGAAGAGTACACCGTGGATAACACCACCAAATGTTCGGTGTTCCGCACCTTCCAGGGCTGGACGGCGCTGTCGGACATGATCCCGGGCCAGGGGCTGCTGCACGTGGTGCCAATCCCGGAAGCGATGGCTTATATTCTGCTGCGTCCGCTGCTGGATGACGTGCCGGAGGACGAACTGTGCGGCGTCGCGCCGGGGCGCGTTCTGCCGGTGTCAGAGAAATGGCACCCGCTGCTTATCGAAGCGCTCACCAGCATTCCGGCACTGGAGGCGGGCGATTCGGTGTGGTGGCACTGCGATGTGATCCACTCCGTCGCGTCGGTTGAGGATCAACAGGGCTGGGGCAACGTGATGTACATTCCTGCCGCGCCGATGTGCGAGAAGAACCTCGCCTACGCGAAGAAGGTGAAAGCGGCGCTGGAAACCGGGGCATCGCCGGGTGATTTCCCGCGCGAGGATTATGAAAAAACCTGGCAGGATCGCTTTACCGTGGCCGATCTCAATATCCACGGCAAGCGTGCGCTGGGCATGGCTTAACTGTCGTACAGCCCTTCCCGCTCAACGGCGGTGCGTCGTTTCCCCTGACGTATCCGCCGGACCGATTCCCGTACGGTCAGGGTGCCGTTAAGCAATAGCGTGCCTGACGGCGCCTCCGGGCGCATTAGCCGCTGCTGGAGCATATGTACCGCTTCGGTGCCCAGCTCATCACGCGGGACATGTACCGCGGTTAACGGTACATCCTGAATGGCCGCCAGATTAAAGCCGTCAATGCTCATCACCGAAATATCCTGCGGCACGCGTAACCCCTGTTTTTGCAGGGCGCTGATGGTGCCCGCCGCCATAAAGTCACCACCCACCAGAAACGCAGTCGGCAAGTCTTTCCCCTGCATGCGGCTCAGCCAGTCGGTGACCAGTTGCTCTGTTTCGCGAGCGCTGAAGCTCGGCGCCACCAGCAAATCGCGTTTATCGTTGAACTTCAGGTTGTGTGACTGCCATGCATCGCGGATCCCCGCAAGGCGCAGCTCCATGGTGTAACGCCGCAGGCACAACACATTCATCACCTCACGGTGTCCCATTTCAAACAGATAGTCCGCCGCCCGCTCGCCAATGGCCCGATGGTCCGGCGCGACGGCAGGCAGGCGCATATGCCGGTCGCGGCAGTTAATCAGCATGCAGGGTTTACCGACATCCACTGCCAGGTCGTGGATATGCGGATCGTCAATCCCGAGGAGGATGGCGGCCTGGGTGTCCGGCTCGTTCATTCGCGCCAGAAACAGCTGGGCGTCGCTGTCGTTCTCCTCCAGCGCGCAGTAACGCAGGCGAACATCGTACGAGGCCAGGCCTTTGCTTACGCTCTGGATCACACGGTAGTAAAAGATGTCAGACCGCTCGTCAAAGGCGCGCTGTGGGGCGAAGACAACGAGACTGTTGAGCAGCAAACGGCCCGCAGCCATTCCGTCCAGCACCCCCAGCTCGCGCGCGCATGCCAGCACCTTCGCACGTGCTTTTTCACTGGTATTCGCCTTCCCGGCAAGGACCCGCGAAACGGTGCTGATGGAGAGCTGAGTCCGGGCAGCGATTTCGGTGATTTTTAGCCTTTTGTCCATTTTGTGATCTGGCTCCATTTGCGAAATGACAAAATTTTCATAGCGTGGATATCAGGCAATAGCTGATGTCAAAGCCATGATGCCAAATGATGTCGCTCAGTTATGAGAAATTTTGCACAAAATCCACTATTGCCCTCTCATTTTCTCCCTTAAGGTGAACTTGTCACACAACTTCCATACTAGTTGTATAGCAACTTGAAGCGGTAAAACAGATAACAATCAACGTCATAAACCTGTGTGACACCTGAACCTCCGTCCCCTTACCGTCCGTCTTGTGGAGAGTAAAATGAGTCAGGACATTAATAACACCGTTGCGGCAAGCAAAACCCGTCGCGTCATTAAAAACCTGCGCTGGTATGTGCTGGTGCTGTTCTTACTTGGCGTCACCGTTAACTACATCACCCGAAACTCACTCGGCATCCTCGCCCCGGAACTGAAAGAGAGCCTCGGTATCACCACCGAGCAGTACTCCTGGATCGTCGGGGCATTCCAGATCGCCTACACCATTTTCCAGCCTCTGTGCGGCTGGCTGATCGACGTGATCGGCCTGAAGATTGGCTTTATGATTTGCGCCGGGATCTGGGCGCTGATGTGTATTTTCCACGCGGGTGCCGGGAGCTGGCTGCACCTTGCCATCCTGCGCTTCTTTATGGGGGCTTCTGAAGCCGCCGCCACGCCCGCAAACGCCAAAACCATTGGTGAATGGTTCCCGAAATCGGAACGTCCTGTGGCAGCCGGCTGGGCTGGTGTGGGCTTCTCCATTGGCGCAATGCTGGCTCCGCCTATCATCTACTTCGCGCACGCCTCGTTTGGCTGGCAGGGCGCGTTTATGTTCACCGGCGTGCTGGCGCTGCTGTGGGTGATCCTGTGGTGGGCGTTCTACCACAATCCGGAGCAGCACCCGAACCTGAGCAAAGACGAGCTGGCGTTTATCAAGCAGGATAACGAACCGCCTGCAGTAAAACTGCCCTTCCTGACCGCGCTGAAAACCGTCTCAAAAAATAAACGTTTGTACGGTATCGCCATTCCGGCCTTTATGGCGGAACCGGCCTGGGCAGTGCTGAGTTTCTGGGTGCCCCTGTATCTCGCCAAAGAGCACGGCATGGATCTGAAGCAGATCGCGATGTTTGCCTGGCTGCCGTTCCTGGCCGCCGATCTCGGCAGCGTGGCGAGCGGTTACCTCACCCGTCTGTATACCCGCCTGTTTGGCTGCTCCCGCGTCAACTCCGTGGTGGCAAGCTCCGTCACCGGCGCGTTCCTGATGATCTCTCTGGCCGTCGTCGCCATTACCCGCGACCCGTACATCACCATCGTGCTGATCTCCATCGGCGGTTTCGGGCATCAGATCATCTCCTGCATGCTCAGCGCCCTGGTGGTGGAGTCGTTCGATAAAGGCCAGATGGCGACCGTTAACGGTATGCGCGGCTCGGCGGCGTGGATCGCCAGCTTCCTGTTCTCGCTGTTGATTGGTGTGACCGCCGACAAAATCGGCTTCAACCCGCTCTTTATTGCCATGGGTTTCTTTGACCTGATTGGCGCTGTTTTCCTGGTGGCATTTATTGCTGAACGTCGCGCCAAGCGCGCCTGATAGTGGATGTATTGCATATGAAAACCCTGAAAAACTGGACCGTCGATAAGCAGTCGGCCAACCATCTGGAACTGCTGGTGGATAACCAGCACCGCCTGTGCCTGTATGTGCTGGAAGAGAACCTGTTCCGCGTACTGATCAAACGTAAAGGTGAACTGGCGCTGGACCGCACCTGGAGCATCGCCCCGGAAGAAGATGTGCCGTGGGAAGGCCGTCGTCGCGACGATCTGAGCGGCTTCACCTGCCCTGCCTGGACGCTAAGCCAGCAGGATGAGGGGCTGACAATTGCCACCGAACAGCTACGTGTGACCGTTCATCAGCCGCTGTGGCTGGAGTGGCACTATCGCAATGACGCCGGTGAGTGGCAGCCGCTGGTCAATGACCGTCCGACCAGCGCCTATCTGCTGAACGCTCACGGCGACGGGGTGGCACACTACCTGAGCCGTCGCAAGGACGAGCGTTTTTACGGCCTGGGTGAGAAAGCGGGCGACCTGCAGCGCAACGGTAAGCGCTTCGAGATGCGCAACCTCGACGCCATGGGCTACAACGCGGCCAGCACCGACCCGCTGTATAAACACATCCCGTTTACCCTTACCCGCCGCGATGACGTGAGTTACGGCCTGTTCTACGACAACCTGAGCAGCTGCTGGCTGGATCTGGGCAACGAAATTGATAACTACCACACCGCCTACCGTCGCTGGCAGGCGGAAGCGGGTGATATCGATTACTACCTCTTTACCGGCAAACGGGTGCTGGACGTCACCAAAGCCTTTGTGCGCCTGACCGGGAAAACGCTGTTCGGGCCAAAGTGGAGCCTGGGCTACAGCGGGTCGACCATGCACTACACCGACGCGCCGGACGCACAAAACCAACTGATGAATTTTATTCGCCTGTGCGAAGAGCATGCGATCCCGTGCGACTCGTTCCAGCTCTCATCGGGTTATACCTCGATCAACGGCAAGCGCTATGTCTTTAACTGGAACTACGACAAAGTGCCGCAACCGAAGGTGATGACCCAGGCATTCCACGATGCGGGGCTACGGCTGGCGGCAAACATCAAGCCGTGCCTGCTGCAGGACCACCCGCGCTATAGCGAAGTGGCGGAAAACGGCCTGTTCATTCGTGATTCAGAAACCGATGCACCAGAACGCTCCAGCTTCTGGGATGACGAAGGTTCCCACCTCGACTTTACCAACCCGCAGACGGTGAAATGGTGGCAGGAAGGGGTCACCACGCAACTGCTGGAGATGGGGATCGACTCCACCTGGAACGATAACAACGAGTACGAAGTGTGGGATGGCGAAGCGCGCTGTCATGGTTTTGGCAAGGAGATCGCCATCAAACACATCCGCCCGGTGATGCCGCTGCTGATGATGCGCGCCTCGCTGGAAGCGCAGCAGCGGTTTGCCCCGGAAAAGCGCCCGTATCTGATCTCCCGTTCCGGCTGCGCCGGGATGCAACGTTACGTTCAGACCTGGAGCGGCGATAACCGCACCAACTGGGACACCCTGCGCTATAACATCCGCATGGGGCTGGGTATGAGCCTGTCCGGACTGTTTAACGTTGGTCATGACGTGGGCGGTTTTTCTGGCGACAAACCCGACGCTGAGCTATTTGTCCGCTGGGTGCAGAACGGCGTGATGCACCCGCGTTTTACCATTCACTCGTGGAACGATGACCACACGGTGAACGAGCCGTGGATGTATCCGGGCGTCACCCCCGCTATTCGCGGTGCCATTGAGCTGCGCTATCGTCTGCTGCCGTATCTCTACACCCTGCTCTGGCAGGCACATGCCGATGACGAACCGATGCTGCGCCCAACCTTCCTCGACCACGAACACGATGCGCAGACCTTTGAAGAGTGCGACGAGTTCCTGCTGGGCCGGGACCTGCTGGTGGCAAGCGTGGTGGAGGCCGGACAGCGCGAGCGCCGTCTCTGGCTGCCGGATAACGAAACCGGCTGGTACGATTTTTACACCCACGCGTGGTACGCGGGCGGGCAGTGGATCGCTCTGGATGCACCGCTGGAAAAACTGCCGCTGCTGGTGCGCGCCGGTGCCGGTCTGCCGCTCAGCGAACGCATCACTCACGTCAGCGCGGAAAAAGACGACACCCGCGAGCTGAAGCTGTTCCCGGTCAAAGGCGTGGGCACCAACACCGGTCTGCTGTTTGAAGATGACGGTGAAAGCTGGGGCTATCAGAACGGCAATGCGCTGTGGGTAGAGTGGGAAATGGTGTGTGATGGGGCAACCATCAATTTGAAGATCACTGCGCGCGGAGATTATCGTCCGGCGTGGAAAGCACTGAAGGTGTCATTACCGGCGGGGGAAAAACGCAGGCTGCTGGTGAATGGGATTGAAGGGAGTGAGTGGGTGATGTAGTGCGGCCTGATGCCCTCACCCTAACCCTCTCCCACAGGGCTGAGGGATCCCCAGTAATATGGTCATGCCACCATGACCATATTACTGTACTCTTTTCCCAGCTT
>JABLTH010003233.1_pt1 | contig 92566 bp, 95 predicted proteins | sample 7875711 | NCBI WGS metagenome assembly JABLTH01 (sample SAMN14941262, study PRJNA633318) | bioreactor metagenome | isolation source: bioreactor | place: China | collected 2019-03-05 | reverse complement strand
GCTCGTGCAGGGTAAAGCCGCGCTCGGTGTTGACGGGGACGATGGAGTCCAGCACGTCGGCCACGCCGTTGACGTTGCGCCGCTTGCCCCAGGGGTCGAAGGCGAGGCGTTCGACGACGCTGCCACCGCACAGTATGATTTGCAGCGATCCCCCAAGTTGGAGAACAGTCATCAAACCTTCCATTGCCCTTCAAGCGCATCGCGCAGCCATTCGTGCCGTGGTTGAGGGGCACCGTGCGCGCAATGCACGGGTTTTTGGCTCCGTGGTGCGCGGAAACGATCAGGAGGGCAGCGATCTGGACATTCTGATCGACCCCACGCCGAGGACGACCCTCATGGACGTGGCGGCGATTCAAGTGGAACTGGAGAAGCTCCTGGGCGTGTCGGTGGACGTGCTCACGCCCAAAGCCCTGCCCGACAAGTTCCGCGGGGTGGTCTTGGCCGAAGCCGTTCCCATATGAACAAAACGCTGCGCGTGGCAGACTATTTGGACCACGTTCTCTCCGCCATTGAGCGCATCCAGAGCTACACCGCGGACGTGGACGAAACGGGTTTTCTGTCCAGCGGATTGATCCAGGATGCGGTGATCCGAAACCTGGAAGTGATCGGGGAAGCGGCCAACAGAATTCAGCGTGATGACGCTCGCGCAGCCCATTCGACGGCGGAGTTTTCTGCTCTACTCGCCCCATGGCAACCCTGGTCCTGCTCAATCCCCACGCCGGCGGCGGACGTGCCGCGCGCTTGCAGCGGCCGCTGGCGCAGTGGCTGGCGCAACATGCGCCGCTGGCCGAACTGGCCGCGCCGGACACCCCCGAGCTGGCGCGCGCGAGCCTGCGCGCGCTGCCCGCGGCCAGCCGGGTGGTGGTGGTGGGTGGTGACGGCACGCTCAACCAGTTGCTGCCCGCCTTGCTGCAGGGCGGGCACACCCTGGGGCTGGTGCCCTGCGGCAGCGGCAACGACACGGCCCGCGCGCTGGGGCTGTACCGAGCCCCGTGGGCCCAGGCCTTGCCCCATGCCTTGAACCGCGCCGCCCAGGCCATGGATGTGGGGCAGGCGGAATTCGAGACGGCGGGCCAGGCGCGGATCGTGCCCTTTCTGTCGAGCTTCACGGTGGGCTTCGATTCGTCCGTGGGGCTGCGCGCCCTGCAGGGTCCGCGCTGGCTGCGTGGCTTGCCGCGCTACCTGCTGGCCACGCTGCGCGAGCTGGTGCACCTGCGCACCTGGGAGCTGACGCTGCAGGCCGATGGCGCGCCCGTGCACGACGGCGCCGCGTTGTTTGCCTCCACGCTCAACACACCCACCTTTGGCAGTGGCATGCCGGCGGTGCCGCACGCGCGCATCGACGACGGCCGGCTCGACTTGCTTCTGGCTGGGCGCTTCGGGCGCGTGGCCACGGTCGCCATGCTGCCGCGCCTGCTGGCCGGCGCGCACCTGGGGCATGCACGCGTGCACACCCGGGCGTTTGCCGACCTCACGCTGCAGTCGAGCACGCCGGTGCCGCTGGCGGCGGATGGCGAGTATCTGGGCGAGACCCAGGCGCTGGCGTTGCGCGTGCTGCCACGCGCCTTGCCTGTGGTGCGCAAGCCCTGAACGGCACGTGGCGCTGGGAAAGTTTCCCTGCGCGGCGCATCAGTTGCAACCGTATGTAGCGCAGCGCGCCCAAACCTAAACATATTGTTTCAGTTTGATCATGATGAGTCGCATGCGGTGATAGGGTCGCGCACCCGCAATCCCATTCCTACATCACGAGGACCCTGCCTTGAAACACGCATTCCCTAGAACACTGCTGTCCCTCGCAGCCGCCGCCCTGTGCGCCAGCGTAGCGCAGGCTCAAACCGACAACCCTCCCACGAAGACCGATGACGGCAATGTGCTGAATGCGGTGGTCGTGACCGCGCAGAAGCGTGCCCAGTCATTGCAGGAGGTGCCTATCTCCATGACCGTGCTGGGGGACAGCCAGATTGAAAAGTCCCACATCCGGTCGCTTTACGACATCCAGCAACTGGCGCCGAACTTCGAGGCTGTGCAGTCCCCGGGCTGGAGCGGCATTGCCGTGCGTGGCGTGGGCGGCGGCGGCCGCAACGTGGGCTGGGACACCCGGGTGGGTGTGTACCTGGATGGCGTGTACATCGGCCAGGCGCAGGCGCTGGACCAGTCGCTCAACGACATCGAGCAGATCGAGGTGTTGCGCGGTCCGCAAGGGCATTTGTTCGGTCGCAATACGGTAGCCGGCGCGGTGAGCATCATCACGCGCGCGCCGAGCAAGGAGTTCGAGGCTTCGGTCAGCGGCGGCCTGAGCAACTACGGCGGACGCGAGCTGAATGCGGCGGTGTCCGGAGCGCTTTCAGGCGCGGCGCAAGGCAAGCTCACCATCGCGAACGAAACACGGGATGGTCTCACCACCAACCTGTTCGGCGGCGACAAACTGGAGAACCTGGATCGCCTGGGCCTGCGTGGCCAACTTGCTTTCCAACCCACGCGGAAGTTGAAGGTGGACCTGTACGCCGACTACTCCAAGGTGGACCAGAGGCTGGGCCTGGGCGAACCCACCACGGGCATGTTTGATTCGCCCCTGCCGGGCGGTGCGCTACCGCAGCGCACGGTGAATTTCAACTTCGCGCCCTACAAGAACTCCGAGTTGTCGGGCCTGAGCCTGACGCTGAACTATGAGTTGGAAGGTGGGCGCAAGCTCACGGCCATCACGGGCTACCGCGACACTCGCCAGGACAGGGCGAACGATACCGACTACAGCGCCCTGGACCTGTTCCATGTGGAGTACACCGACCGCTTCAAGCAGACCTCCCAGGAAATCCGCGTGTCCTCCCCCACCAGTGGCGCACTGCGCTACGTGGCGGGCCTGTACCTGCTCACGGAAACCGCGACGACCGACCGCAAGGCCATCGTCGGCCAGGACACGGCCGCCATCGTGCCGATCCCGGGCGGACGTCGGGCGCCGTTTGGTGCCCTGGGGGTGGCGCCGGGCGCGCTGATCACCAATGACGGCAACATCAAGACCGACACTTACGCGTTGTTCGCCAACCTGGACTACGACTTCGCGCCGGGATGGAGTGCCAACCTGGGCGCGCGCTACACCCACGAGACCAAGGATCTGTTCTACAACCTGAACGGCGCGGCCAGCGGTGGTTTTCGCATCGCCACGCTTCACGGCCATACCGACAGCCGTTCGGAAAACAAGCTCACCCCAACACTGGGTGTCAGTTATGCCATCAGCAAGGAACACAACCTGTACGCGAAGTACGCCACCGGCTTCAAGAGCGGCGGCTGGAACACCGACTTCCTGAACGCGGCGCAAATCGCTGGCGGGTTGGAATTCAACACCGAAACGGTCAAGAGCTATGAGCTGGGTGCCAAGGGCCAACTGCTGGGTGGCCGCGCCCAGTATGACGTGGCGGTCTTCAGCAGCCGCTTTGACGACTACCAGGTGTTCCAGTTCATCAACGTGGGCAACACGACCGCGCTGGTGCTGAACAACGCGGCCAAGGTGGACACCAGCGGCCTGGAGGCCAGCGCCCGCTGGCGCGTGTCGCGCGCGCTCACCGTGGGCGCCAACCTGGGCCTGCTACGTGCCGTGTACAAGGACTTCCCCAATGGGGGTGGTGCGGGTGTGGACTACAGCGGCCAGCGCCTGAGCGACACGCCTCGCGTCACGGCGGCCCTGACGGTGTCCTATGGCGTCCCCGTGCCCAGCCTGGGCGGTCGCTTCGAACTGGCAGCGGACTACAGCCACCGCGGCAGCACGGTACTGGGCGGTATCTTCAAGGACCTGCCCGCGCGCCATCTGGTCAATGCACGGTTGAGCTTCACACCGAGCACAGGAAACTGGTCGGCCAGCGTCTGGGCGCGCAACCTGTTCGACGAGGACTACGTCGTGGCGCGTGGTCGCGATTTCCTGGGCAACCAGTTCGACACACGGGGTCTGCCACGCATGTTCGGCGTCACGGCCAAGTACGACTTCTGAAACCCGGCTTGAGGTGGCGGCATCGGTCGAGGCACAATCGTCCGATGCCCCATTTGCCCGACTTCATTGCGCCAGCCCAATACTCGGACGCACACGCCGCGCTGGCGCAGGTGCAGCGCATCTACGACGCCAGTCTGGCGCACCTGCGCCTGGGACTGCAGCATTTCGTGACCCGGGCTGACCCCGCCACGTCCGTCGGCAAGCCGGGGTTTCGCAAGGTCCGCGCCTGCTACCCGTTCGTGCGCGTGCATGTGGACACGGTGTTGCGCAGCGGCGCGGCCGATCTGGCGCGGCTGAGCTACGGATTCGTGGCCGGCCCGGGACGCTATGAAACCACGCTCACCCGGCCCGATCTGTTTGGCCCCTACTATCTGGAGCAATTTCAGTTGCTGCTGCAGAACCACGGCGTGGCGCTGGAGGTAGGCACCAGCACGCAGCCCATTCCCGTGCACTTCGCGTTCTCCGAGCACGACCACGTGGAGGGGCACATGACGCCCGAGCGCCGCTCGCTGATGCGCGACGTGTTCGATCTGCCCGATCTGACAGCCATGGACGATGGCATTGCCAACGGCACGTACGAACCCCGCGCGGGCGAGGCGCATCCGCTGGCCCTGTTCACGGCGCCACGGGCGGACTATTCGCTGCACCGCTTGCGCCATTACACCGGCACGATGCCGGAATGGTTCCAGAACTTCGTGCTGTTCACCAATTACCAGTTCTACATCGACGAGTTCGTACGCCTGGGGCGCGAGGCCATGGCCGATCCGCACAGCGAGTACATCGCCTTCGTGGAGCCGGGCAACGTGGTCACGCACCGCGTGGGTCTGAGCGCGCCACCCTCTCAAGGCGTGCCACCGGCGCGTCTGCCGCAGATGCCGGCCTACCATCTGGTGCGCGCGGACCGCAGCGGCATCAGCATGATGAACATCGGCGTGGGGCCGGCCAACGCCAAGAACATCACCGACCACGTGGCCGTGCTGCGCCCCCACGCCTGGATCATGCTGGGCCACTGCGCCGGGTTGCGCACCACGCAGCAACTGGGCGACTACGTGCTCGCCCACGGCTATGTGCGCGAGGATCACGTGCTCGATGAGGAGCTGCCGCTGTGGGTGCCGGTGCCGGCACTGGCCGAGATTCAGCTCGCACTGGAAGCCGCCGTGGCCGACATCACCCAGCTCAAGGGCGCGGCGCTCAAGAGCATCCTGCGCACGGGCACCGTGGCCAGCACCGACAACCGCAACTGGGAACTGCTGCCCTCGGCCAACGTAGCCTCCACGCCGCAGCGCCGCTTCAGCCAGAGCCGGGCCGTGGCGCTGGACATGGAAAGCGCCACCATCGCCGCCAACGGTTTCCGGTTTCGCGTGCCCTACGGCACACTGCTGTGCGTGAGCGACAAGCCGCTGCACGGCGAGATCAAGCTGCCGGGCATGGCCAACCATTTTTATCGCGAACGCGTGGACCAACATTTGCGCATCGGCATTCGTGCCCTGGAGCTGCTGCGCCAGCAGGGCGTGGAGCAGTTGCACAGCCGCAAGCTGCGCAGCTTCGCGGAAGTCGCTTTCCAGTAGCCGCGGCGCGGCCTCGCCACATCGACGGGCCCGGCCGTGTAACAGGAACTCACAAAGGTAAGTGTTTGACGCAAGCACGCGCCAACATGATTCGTGACCAAGGTCTTCACGTAGGATGGCTTGCACCAGCCAGCCTCCCCGTGAAGCCACCGATGCAGACCACCGCGCTTGTCCCCGACAGCTTTCGCATTCCGCGCGAGGTGATCGAATTTGCCTGCACGCAGTACGCCGACCGCACGGCCCTGATCGCGCCCGGTTGGCGCCTGAGCTACGCGCAATTGCAGGCGCGCACCTGGCAACTGGCTCGTGCCCTGACGGACCTGGGGCTGCGCAAGGGGGATGTGTGCTACGTGCAACTGGCCAGCGGCGGTGACATCGTCCAGGCCAGTCTGGCGGCGATGAGCACGGGCATCATCCTGATCGGGATTCCGCGTCGCCCGAGTCCCGAGGTGCTGGACTTCTTTTGTCATGCGGTGCGCCCCGCCGCCTTCCTGCACGAGGCCGAGGGTGAAGCCGACGCCGACCTGCTGGTGCAACGCGTGCCCGGCCTGGCGCATTGCCGCTACGACCTGCTTCCCCGGGGTCCCGACGCCGTGGCCGAGCCCCCGCCACTGGCGCCGCTGGAGCCCGACGACATCGGCCTGATCGGATTTTCCTCCGGCACCACGGGCGCGCCCAAGGTCCTGCAGGCCAGCTACGGGACTTACCTGACGGGCGTGCGCCTGATCGTCAAGCATGTGCTGCCGGCGCAGCAGATCAACGGCCCCATGGTGATGCTGGTAGCCATTCCGGTGTCCGGCGCGGGCAGCGGCGTGCTGCTGCCCACGTGGTTCAGGGGCGGCACACTGGTCGTCCCGGCCGCCTGCTCGGCCGACCACATCCTGCCGCTGATCGCGCAGCACCGCGCCACCAACCTCTTCATCTCGCCCAGCCTGCTCATCGATCTGCTGGACCATCCGCAGCTGGACCACGCGGACCTCAGCTCCCTGCGCAGCATCCTGTATGGCACGGAGCTCATGCCCGCGGCCAAGCTGGAGGAAGCCCTGCGGCGCTTCGGCCCCATCCTGCAGCAGGGCTACGGCAGTGCGGAGGTGCTGCCGCCAGTGACCCTGCTGCAACCCGGCGAGCACATGCGCGGCAACCGGCCCGCGCCCCGTGCCGTGCTGGAATCGGTGGGCGCGCCCGTGCCGGAAGTGCAGGTCACGATTGCCGACGACGATGACGCGCCACTGCCGCAAGGTGCGGTGGGTCACGTGCTGATCCGCAGCCCCACGCAGTTCAAGGGTTACGTCAACCAGCCCGACGCCAACGACAAGATCCTGCGCAATGGCTGGCTGCACATCGGCGACATCGGCTACCTGGACGAAGACGGCCGCCTGCACGTGCTGGGGCGCGCGCCGGACCTGATCCGCCGAAACGGGCACTTGACTTACCCACGCAGGGTGGAGGAGGCCCTGCACGACCATCCCGCGGTGAAGGAAACCGCCTATGTGCAGGTGGGTGAACAGGCGCTGATGGCCGCCTCTGTGCGCCACAACTGGCGCTGGCGCCTGAAGGACGAAACACTGGCGCAGGGGATGCTGGAGTTCATGTCCGCGCGCGTGCCGGTGACGGACCTGCCCGACGGCGTGCGCCTGCTGGAGGAGCTGCCCCGCAGTCCGCTGGGCAAGGTGCTGCGACGCGAAGTGCGGCAGATGCTGAGCAGCGAAGACGCACCCGCATGAAGGACACCTCGACCTTCCCGGCGGCTCCGCTGTCCGCGCAACCGCCAGTTGGCGCGCACCCGTCCACCCAACCCCAGGTCGCGCTGCGGCAGGCCTATTACGCCCTGTTCGTGCTATGGCTGGCGCATCTGGTGGCGAACATCGACCGCTTTGCCTTTGGCATCGTATTGCAGAAGATCAAGACCGACCTGGTACTCACCGACGCGCAGGTCGGGATGGCCACCGGGCTGGCTTTCGTGGTGGCCTACCTGGGCTTTGGCGTGCCTGTGGCGCGCTGGCTGGACCGCGCCAACCGGCGCAACATCCTGGCCGGCGCCGTGGCCGTATGGTCGGCCATGACCGTGGCCTGCGGCACGGCCACCAACTTCGTGCAACTGGCCCTGGCGCGCGCCGGGCTGGGGGCCGGTGAGGCGCCGTGCATTCCGGCCTCGGTGTCGCTCATTGCCAGCTACTTCCCGCGCGAAAAGCGCACGCAGGCCGCAGGCATCTTCAATTCCGCAGCGGCCGCGGCCGGCATCCTGGGCACACCCTTGATGGGCTACATCGCCGACCGCTACGGATGGCGCATGGGGTTCTACGTATTTGGCGCCATCGGCCTGGTACTCGCCCTGGTGGTGCGCTGGTCGCTGCGTGAACCCGCGCGCCCCGCGCCCGCGGAAACCAACCCAGCGCAGGTTGGGCTGGGTCAGGTGCTGCGCGCCATCTGGGCCCAGCGTGCCTTTCGCTATACCTTGCTGGGGCACGGCCTGTTTGGCATCGGCTTCTTCGCCTTTGCCACCTGGTTTGCCGTGGTGCTGGTGCGCAGCTACGGCATGAGCTACACCGAGCTGGGCCTGTACGCGGGCGTGGTGCTGGGCGGCACCATGCTCGTGTCCACCGTGGCCAGCGGCTTCTTCTGCCCGCTGGTGGTGCGCCGTACCGGCAATGACCGCTGGATGGTCTATCTGCCCGCCCTGTTCTGTCTGTTGTCCGTGCCCTGGATGGTCGTCTCCAGTGCAGGCGTACCCCAGTGGCTGGCCATGGCCGGTGGCGTGGGCGTGTTCTTCTTCGCCATGACGCGCACGCCGCCGCTGGTGAGCCTGACCATGGACCTGCTGCCGCCGGCCATGCACGGCGTGGCCACCATGGTGCTCGTGATCTTTTCCAACATCCTGGGCTCGGCCCTGGGTCCGCTGATCACGGGGCGGCTGAGCGATGCGCTCGCGCCCAGCCTGGGGTCCGCGCTGGCGCTGCAGCAGGCGCTGCTGTGGACGGCGCCGGCCTTTTGCCTGGCCGGCAGCCTGCTGGCCTTCTGGCCCGCGCGCCACGTGCCTCGACGCATCGTGCCGGCCTGAACATTCGCTGACAGGCGTGTTGAAGTACTGCCCGTAGCGCTCCCCTGAGCGCTAGAATCATTCTGCTTTCCAGCACTGGCGGCACACCGCAGCAACCCCGCAATGGGCCCCACAAGCACCGGCCGGTGCGCGGCTACCCGCTGCGCATGCGGCCATTGATCAGTGACCAGACGCAGGACACAATCCTGCCAGGAGACACGCTTATGAAGCCTGCCCAATCCTTGCGGTTGCACGTGCCCGAGCCCTCGGCCCGCCCGGGGCACGAAACCAATTTTTCCTACCTGCACCTGTCTCCCGCGGGCGCCGCGCGCAAGCCGCCGCTGGAGGTCAAGCCCGCGCAGACCAGCGACCTGGCCTTCAGCCTGGTGCGCGTGCTGGACGAGTCCGGCAAGGCGGTCGGCCCCTGGGCGCCCAAGCTGGAACCGGCCCTGCTGAAAAAAGGCCTGCGCGCCATGATGAAGACGCGCATCTTCGACGCGCGCATGCTCACCGCCCAACGGCAGAAGAAGCTCTCGTTCTACATGCAAAGCCTGGGCGAGGAGGCCATCGGCTCCGCCCACGCCCTGGCCCTGAGCGAGGGCGACATGTGCTTCCCCACCTACCGCCAGCAAAGCCTGCTCATGGCACGCGAGGTGCCGATGGTGGAGCTGATCTGCCAGCTCATGTCCAACGAGCGCGACCCGCTCAAGGGCCGGCAACTGCCGGTGATGTACTCGGTCAAGCGCGCCGGGTTCTTCTCGATCTCGGGCAACCTGGCCACGCAGTTCATCCAGGCCGTCGGCTGGGCCATGGCCTCGGCCATCAAGAACGACACCAAGATCGCCTCGGCCTGGATTGGCGACGGCGCCACCGCCGAGGCGGACTTCCACACCGCGCTCACCTTTGCCCACGTGTACCGCGCGCCGGTGATCCTGAACGTGGTGAACAACCAGTGGGCCATCTCCACCTTCCAGGCCATTGCCGGCGGCGAGGGCACGACCTTCGCGGCACGCGGCATCGGCTGCGGCATCCCGTCGCTGCGCGTGGATGGCAACGACTTCCTGGCGGTGTACGCGGCCTCGCAGTGGGCGGCCGAGCGTGCCCGCGGCAACCTGGGCCCCACGCTGATCGAGTGGGTGACCTACCGCGCCGGTCCGCATTCGACCTCGGACGACCCGAGCAAATACCGCCCCGCCGACGACTGGGAGCACTTCCCGCTGGGCGACCCGATTGCGCGGCTCAAGCAGCACCTCATCCACCAAGGGCTCTGGTCCGACAAGGAGCACCTGCAACTGCAGACCGAGCTGGAAGCCGAGGTGGCGGCGGCGCAGAAGGAGGCCGAGTCCTTCGGCACCCTGCTCGATGGCCACATCCCCGGTGCCGCGTCGATGTTCGAGGACGTGTACAAGGACATGCCGCCCCATCTGCGCGCGCAACTGGCGCAACTTCAATCGGTGGGAGCGTGAACATCATGAGCACTACTGAAAACAGCATGAAGACCGTTCCCATGACCATGATCCAGGCCCTGCGTTCGGCCATGGACGTGATGCTGGAGCGCGACCCGAACGTGGTGGTGTTCGGCCAGGACGTGGGCTATTTCGGCGGCGTGTTCCGCTGCACCGAGGGCCTGCAGAAGAAATACGGCAAGTCGCGCGTGTTCGACGCGCCCATTTCCGAGGGTGGCATCGTCGGCGCGGCCGTGGGCATGGGTGCCTATGGCCTGCGCCCGGTGGCGGAAATCCAGTTCGCCGACTACTTCTATCCGGCTTCGGACCAGATCGTGTCCGAGGCGGCGCGCCTGCGCTACCGCTCGGCCGGGGAGTTCACCGCGCCGCTAACCATCCGCATGCCCTGCGGCGGGGGCATCTACGGCGGGCAGACGCACAGCCAAAGCCCCGAGGCGATGTTCACCCAGGTGTGCGGCCTGCGCACGGTGATGCCGTCCAACCCCTACGACGCCAAGGGCCTGCTCATCGCCGCCATCGAGAACGACGACCCGGTGATCTTCCTGGAGCCCAAGCGCCTGTACAACGGGCCGTTCGACGGCCACCACGACCGGCCCGTGGTGCCCTGGTCCAAGCACCCACTGGGCGAAGTGCCCGAGGGCCACTACACCGTGCCGCTGGAGTCCGCGGCGGTGTTCCGCCCGGGCACGCAGGTCACGGTGCTGGCTTACGGCACCATGGTGTTCGTGTGCGAGGCCGCCGCGCGCGAGTTGGGCATCGACGCCGAGATCATCGACCTGCGCAGCCTGTGGCCGCTGGACCTGGACACCATCGTGGCGTCGGTGAAGAAGACGCGGCGCTGCGTGGTGGTGCACGAGGCCACGCGCACCTGCGGCTATGGCGCGGAACTGCTATCGCTGGTGCAGGAGCACTGCTTCTACCACCTGGAGTCCCCCATCGAGCGCGTCACCGGCTGGGACACCCCCTATCCGCACGCGCAGGAGTGGCTGTATTTCCCCGGCCCCGCCCGTGTCGGCGCGGCCCTGCAACGCGCACTGGAGGCTTGATCATGGGCATCTACATCATCAAGACCCCGGACATCGGCGAAGGCATTGCCGAGGTGGAACTGGTGGCCTGGCACGTGCATCCGGGCGACACGGTCAGCGCGGACCAGGTGCTGGCCGACGTGATGACGGACAAGGCCACGGTGGAGATTCCCTCGCCCGTGGCGGGCCGGGTGCTGGCCCTGAACGGCAGCGTAGGCCAGGCCGTGGCCGTGGGCTCGGAGCTGATCCGCCTGGAGGTGGAAGGGGCGGGCAATGCCAAGGGCAGCGCAGCGGCTGCACCCCCGCCGCAGACCACCCCCACTCCCGTTCGCCCTGAGCCCGTCGAAGGGCCTACCCCCCCCACGGCCCCGCAGGGGCTGCAGGTCGCCGCCCGCCCGCCCGGCGAGCGCCCCATCGCCTCGCCCGCGGTGCGCCGCCGCGCCTGGGAACTGGGCATTGAGCTGGAGCAGCTGAGCGGCTCGGGCACGGCCGGGCGCATCATGCACGCCGATCTGGACGCCTACGCGCAACGCCACCCGAAACCGCCGCCGGCACCAGTGCGCGCACCCGCCCCAACACCTGCGGCGTCGCCGCGCCCCCCCATGGGCGTGGAGGACCACACCCAGCAGACGATCCCGGTCATCGGGCTGCGGCGCAAGATCGCCATGAAGATGCAGGACGCCAAACGCCGCATTCCGCACTTCACCTACGTGGAAGAGGTGGACGTGACCGAGCTGGAGGCGCTGCGCGAACAGCTCAACACGCGCTGGGGGCAGGAGCGGGGGCGCCTGACGATCCTGCCCCTGCTGGTGCGTGCCATGGTGCTGGCGGTGCGCGAATTTCCGCAGGTGAATGCCCGCTTCGACGACGACACCGGTGTCGTCACGCGCTTTGGCGCGGTGCACATGGGCATTGCCACGCAAACCGGCAACGGCCTCATGGTGCCGGTGCTGCGCCACGCCGAGGCACTGGACCCGTGGTCGTGCGCGGAACAGATCGCCCGCCTGGCGGAGTCGGCCCGCGCGGGCAAGGCCACGCGCGAGGAGCTCAGCGGCTCCACCCTCACGCTCACCAGCCTGGGCGCGCTGGGCGGCATCGTCTCCACGCCGGTCATCAACCACCCGGAGGTGGCCATCGTCGGGGTGAACCGCATCGTGCCGCGCCCGGTGGTGCACCGGGGCGCGGTGGTGGTGCGGCAGATGATGAACCTGTCTTCGTCCTTCGACCACCGCGTGGTGGACGGCATGGACGCGGCCCGGTTCGTGCAGGCCATTCGCGGCTACCTGGAAGTGCCGGGCACCTTGTTTGTCGAGTGAGTCCTGCCCGGCCCATGACCCAGCCCGCCCCGCCGCCCGAACTGAAAGCCCTGGAACGCATCATTGAACTGGGCGCGGGCCGGCTGGAGGCGCGGGTCGCGTGCGAGGCTCGCGCCCCCGGCGGCGGCACGTACCCGGTGCACGTGATCACACTGGGCAACCCCGTGCCGGAGGTGCCCGCCGTGGGCTATTTCGGTGGCATTCATGGCCTGGAGCGCATTGGCGCAGCGGTGGTCATCGCCTATCTGCAAAGCCTGGTGATGCGCCTGCAATGGGACAGCACCTTGCACAGGCAGCTTGAGTCGGTGCGCATGGTGTTCATGCCCATCGTCAACCCCGGAGGCATGGCCATGAACACGCGGGCCAATCCCAACGGCGTGGACCTGATGCGCAACGCGCCCGTGGACGCGCGTGAGCGAGTGCCGTTTCTGGTGGGTGGGCAGCGCATCAGCGCGCGGCTGCCCTGGTACCGGGGGCGCAAATCCTCACCCATGGAGATCGAGAACCAGGCCGTGTGCGAGGTGGTGACCCAGGAACTGCTGGCGCGCGAGTTCAGCGTGTCGGTGGACTGCCACTCGGGCTTCGGCACCCGCGACCGCATCTGGTTTCCGTATGCGCACACGCGCTCGCCCATTGCCCATCTGGCGGAGATGCATGCGCTCAAGAGCATCTTTGCCGAGTCCCACAGCTACCACCGCTACACCTTCGAGCCGCAGAGCCTGCAGTACCTGGCGCATGGCGATCTGTGGGATCACCTGTACCGGCAGGCGTGCACGCAGCCCGGGCGGGTGTTTCTGCCGTTGACGCTGGAGATGGGGTCATGGCTGTGGGTGAAGAAGAACCCGCGCCAGTTTTTCTCGCGCCACGGCATCTTCAACCCCTTGATCGACCACCGCCAGCAGCGCGTGCTGCGCCAGCACCAGTTGCTGCTGGACTTTCTGTCGCGCGCGGCCAGCGGGCAGCATCTGTGGCGGCCCAACGCCGACACCCGTTCCCACCATCACGCCCAGGCCTTGCAGGCCTGGTACTGAGGCACCATGAGCACCTGGATCTTCCTGCGCGGCCTGATGCGTGAAAGCGGCCACTGGGGCGCTTTCGTGGCGCAGTTCCGGCAGGCCTTGCCCGACAGCCAGGTGGTCACACTCGATCTGCCCGGCAACGGCACGCTGTACCGGGAAGCCAGCCCCACGCGGGTGGAAGACATGGTGGCGCACTGCCGCGCCCAACTCGCGGCCCGCCAGCTGGAGCCGCCCTACCATGTGCTGGCCATGTCCCTGGGCGCCATGGTGGCCGTGGCCTGGAGCCAGGCGTATCCACAGGAGGTTGCGGCCCAGGTTCTCATCAACACCAGCCTGCGGCCGTTCAGCCCCGTCCACCACCGCCTGCGGCCCGCCCACTACGCCACCTTGCTCCGGCTGGCCCTGCTGGGCGCAACGCCCGACGTGTGGGAGCGCACGATCCTGCGCCTGACCAGCAACCACCCGCCCGATGAGGTTCTGCCCCAGTGGCTTGCCTTGCGCCAGGCCCACCCGGTGACGCGTGCCAACGCGTTGCAGCAACTGTGGGCCGCCGCGAGGTTTAGCGCGCCCGTGGCGCCACCGCCGGTCCCCACCCTGCTGCTGACCAGCGAGCAGGATCACCTGGTGTGCTGCGCGTGCTCCAAGGTGCTGGCCCGGCATTGGGCATGCGCCCTGCGCGTCCACGCCAGCGCCGGGCATGACTTGCCGTTGGATGATGGGCCGTGGGTTGGGGCGCAGGTGCGGCGGTGGATCGAAGCCGGGGTCCCTTCGGGTAGCCGCTGAACGCCGGGATAAGCTGCTGGTCACACCCCCTGGGTGCACGGCGGGGACGACCTGGTCGCCCCAGCAGGCGTCGCTGGTGCGGTTGCCCGCCAGGTCGCAGTTGGTGCTAACCGTGGCGCTGCAGTCTTGCACCAGCATCGGGCGCCCCTGTGCGTCGCAACTGAGCGGGTTGTCCTGGTAGACAAGCAAGCTGCTTGCCCGGTCTTCTCGCGCACGCTGTGGCCCGCTGCGTCGCGTCAGCGTAGTTGCATGCCATCACTCCACGATCCGACAGCTTTGCCCCTTGTCCTCAAAGTACCGAACCACCCGTTCCAAAACAATTTGGCGTTGAGCTTCGGTCATTTTCCAAGTCCAGTTCCACTTTTGAATCGTAGATGCGGCGACAAAGCATGGCGGCACCACCCCCACGGTGACATAGGTGGAGCCATGTTTGTCGGTGTAGAGAATGCTCTCGCCTCGATGCATTACCGTAATGTGGTACCAGCCGTTCTTATCTCCTTTTGGCGTGTGTTTTTTTTGTTCTCGTATCCGACGAACAAACCCATACCAGGCTGGATCTGCAAATTTCAAGAAGAACGCGATCATTGCTTGGGTTCCCATGGGAAGCGCCATTCACGAATGTTGGTCACTTTGGGGTTCGGGTATACCGGATCAAGATTGCGCAGAATTGGCTGCTCGATGCCCCACCAAGCTCTTTCCCCATGCGGGCCAAAACGCTCAGCACCAAACGTGAACGCGTTTACAGTGCCTTCCGCACCAGCTGCAAATCTGGCAGAGGCCGTATTGAATACAGTAATTGCTTGGTCGCCGTCAATCGGAAACAAATTCAAGTTGTCCAGATAGCGCCCGCCCACGGTTTGTTCTAGTGTTGTCTTGCCGGTCAAGTTGCCAAAAAACTGCGCTCGATCCATATTCTTTTCGGTCGACCAGAACAATGCCCCATTAGGTTTGGTGCTGAAGTCGAGCGTGTTCTTCGCCATGTAATTCAACTCGCCAAACGAGGGGATCGACATCTCCGCCAAAACAGGCCGTTCGATCCCGCTACCGCTTAACATGCTTCGCTCCATCGCCGCATATTGCCAATCGCGTGCGGCGATTGTCAAGCTGCGCGTCGTCCCGTAAAACTCGCCCGCTGCATTGACCAGCGAAACCCCTTTTCCGATCACAAACCGAACTGCTAAGCCGCCCGTCTCCTGCGCAGCTGCGTCCTGCACGCTCAATGCCGCTTGATAGTGCCAGCTATTCGCCCGCACCGGATCAAGCCCACCATTGGTCCTCTTGATGAACTCCTCGGCAGGTGAGCCACGGCTCACGCCATCCCATGCCTGCATCACCGGCCCGCCCATAGGAGCGGCGGCGTGCTCTGTGAAATCGCTGCGTAGCGTCATGTTCGCCCTCGGCGAAGACAGCAAGGCCTCTTGCGCTTGCTGCGCCGTGAGAACGTCGCTGGAAACCAGCTCGTTGAGCACACCCACCTCGCGCGCCAGGGCGGGGTAACCGGCGGCGTAGCCCAACACGGCTGCCAATCGGTTCCCACTGGAGGCCGCTTTCGTGTCCGCCGCCTCTTGCGCTCGCATAGCCGTGTCCGCACCAATCAAGCTGCCACCGGCGCGCAGGTTGCCGTCACTGATGCTATCGGGGATCGTGAGCACTTGTCCGATTTGCAGACTGCGCGCACCGCGTACCGACGCACTCAAGCCGTTGTTTAACAGGATTGCCGCGCCAGCACGCTCATCGCCAAAGAAAGCGCGCCCGATCGTGGCCGGGTTGTCTCCCTCACGCACGGTGTAAGTTCATGGCCTGTTGGCGTCAATTTCCGCATCCCGCATTTGCGTCAGGATGCGACCACCTTCTGCCTCTGCGGCCATGGCGCGCACTTGATCGCTGATGGGTAGGTCAAGGCCAAACGTCCCCGAGCCAAGTTCGCCGAACTGATAGCTCCGGCCGCTGGGAGCGTACCCCCCCGCGCCGACCGGCTCGGCATACGGATTGTTCCGGTACCCGGCCCCATCCAAGCGCGCAAAGTCCCCCGCCCCGTAGCCGATGAAGTTCTCTTGCAGTCGCTTGGCCTGGATGGCATCGGACTGCGCTGCGGACAGCGCAATTTGTTGCGCACTGGGCTGGCTCATCGCATCTACCAGGCTGTTGCCCAACCCAGAGCCAAACGCACTCGCCCAATTGACCCTGCCCGATTCCACGAATTGTCCCGCTGCTGACCCCAACGTGCCGCTCAGCGTTCTGACCGCGAAGGCGCCAAGCCTGGGGTCGGAGATTGACGAAAACAGCCCATCCTTGCCGCCAAAGACCTCATTGGCTGCGGCGCCCACGGCCGCCCCAAGCGCGGCTCCGGCCACCGCGGCCCAACTGGAATGCTCCTGCATAGTCACGCTGGATCTGCCCGGCAACGGCACGCTGTACCGGGAAGCCAGTCCCACGCGGGTGGTGTCACCGACCGCCGTAATGGAGCCAGGCGTATCCCCAGGAGGTTGCGGCCCAGGTCCTCATCAACACCAGCCTGCGGCCGTTCAGCCCCTTCCACCAACGCCTGCGGCCCGCCCACTACCCCTCCTTGCTCCGGCTGGCCCTGCTACTTGCCAGCGAGCAGGACCACTTGGTGTGCTGCGCGTGCTCCAAGGTGCTGGCCCGGCATTGGGGATGCGCCCTGCGCGTCCACGCCAGTGCCGGGCATGACTTGCCGCTGGACGACGGGCCGTGGGTTGGGGCGCAGGTGCGGGAGTGGATCGAAGGCGAGGCGCTTTCGGGTAGCCGCTGAGTCGCGTCACGAGTTCGGGGTTGGGCGCCCCTCGGCATGTCTTAGCCATCCAGCTCGCCCGGCACGAGGAAACCCGGTCGCCAAAGCAAGACGTCCACATCCAGCCGGCGCTTGCCGGCGGTGGTCATCGTTTGAGCCAGGCCACGGTATTGGGTGAGTTTGCGAGCTTGACCCCCGGATGTCAGTGAACCAGGATCATGCGTATTTGCCTCGAGTGTCGGTTGCGAGGACAACCCGAAATCAGTCCGACATTCACCCGACACGAACAGGTCAAGTCCGCAGGAATCCTCGCAACCCCCCGATTTGCGAGGATTCTAGGCGGCGGGCGCCGTGCCACTCCGCCAGTACCGTGCCCCAACCAGAATAACCCGCATCTGCCACGTCGCCCGCTCCGCAAGGCTCGCTCGTGAGGGCGCACTGGGGATTGCATCAAGCGCTTCGCTGGCTACGGTGATGACCGTGTTGACCAGCAGTCTTGCCAACGCGTCGATTTCGTCGTCCGAAAGGTGTGCATACGCCGGGACGTTTCTCAACTCGCTCGCCAATTCGTTGGAGGAACGCTGTATGGTCTGCGCGATGGCCTTGCGTATCGGCTCCGAGCCACCCGCGCGTTCGCGCACCAGAAACCGCATGGTCGCTTCATTCGCATCAAGGAATTCGAGGAAAGTATGCACTGACCTCTCAGCCAACGCATGCGTCTTGGATGCGGAGTCCCGCAACGCTGTCATCAAGTTGCGCAGGTTGTCGCACACCTCCTCTACCAGGGTCAAGCCCAAGTCCTCAAGGCTTCGAAAGTGGCGGTAGAAAGCGGTTGGAACCACACCTGCGTGCCGGGTCACTTCTCGCAGGCTCAGCGTTGAGAAACAACGACCGGTGCGTGTGAGGGCGTATGTGGAGTCCAGCAAACTCCGTCTGGTTTCGGCTTTTTTCTCGGTGCGTAGCGACATGGTGGTGATCTTACACAGGGCCGTCGCTCCCGGGGCGCACCAGCCTGTCACACGCCCGAAGGCAAAGAGGGGAGTCCATCACAGAGCAGACCTCGCCACAAACAACAAAGCCCACCTTTCGGTGGGCTTCGAGCCAAGCTAGGTGCTTGATTTTGTTGGTTGCGCGAGGAGGATTTGAACCTCCGACCTTTGGGTTATGAGCCCAACGAGCTACCGGGCTGCTCCATCGCGCGGCAAAAGTGTATTGTACCTTATTCCGCAGCGACTGCGTCGGCAGCAGCTTCAACTTCGGGACGATCGACCAACTCAACCAGGGCCATGGGTGCGTTGTCGCCAACGCGGAAACCCATTTTCAGGATGCGGGTGTAGCCACCGGGGCGAGCCTTGAAGCGCGGGCCCAGATCGTTGAACAGCTTGGTCACGCTGTCACGGTCGCGCAGGCGGTTGAAGGCCAGGCGGCGGTTGGACAGGGTGGCGTCCTTGGCCAGGGTGATCATGGGTTCCACGACGCGGCGCAGTTCCTTGGCCTTGGGCAGCGTGGTCTTGATGACTTCGTGTTCGATCAACGAGTTCATCATGTTACGCAGCATGGCGAGGCGGTGCTCGCTGGTGCGATTGAGTTTACGGAGTCCGTGTCCGTGACGCATGGTGCTTTCCTTTCTTTATAAACGAGGCAGCCGTATCAGGTACTGCCCCTGCACTGGGTCTGCTTTTGGCAGACCCTCAAACGACTATCAACGCTTGTCCAGGCCTGCGGGCGGCCAGCTTTCCAGCTTCATGCCCAGGGTCAGGCCGCGAGACGCCAGCACTTCCTTGATCTCGTTCAGGGATTTGCGGCCCAGATTCGGTGTCTTGAGCAGCTCGTTTTCAGTGCGCTGGATCAAGTCGCCGATGTAATAGATGTTCTCGGCCTTCAGGCAGTTGGCCGAACGCACCGTCAATTCCAGCTCGTCCACGGGGCGCAGCAGGATCGGGTCAAACTGGGCGCTGCCACGCGGGCTGGGTGCGTCAAACGCGGCCAGTTCGCTGCCTTCCAGCTGGGCAAATACGGCCAACTGTTCCACCAGGATCTTGGCCGAGGAACGCACAGCGTCCTCGGCGCTGATCGCGCCGTTGGTTTCAATCTCCACGACCAGCTTGTCCAGATCGGTACGCTGCTCGACGCGGGCGCTTTCCACCGTGTAGCTCACACGCTTCACCGGCGAGAAGGAGGCATCCAGAACAATACGGCCGATCGACTTGCTCGGCTCATCGCCATAGCGGCGCATCGTGCCGGGCACGTAGCCACGACCCTTCTCGACCTTGATCTGCATGTCCAGCTTGCCGCCTTGGGACAGCGTGGCAATCACGTGATCGGGGTTGATGATTTCAACGTCGTGCGGCGTCTGGATATCGGCGGCGGTGACCACACCCTCGCCATCCTTGCGCAGGCTCAGCGTGACTTCGTCGCGGTTGTGCAGCTTGAACACCACCCCCTTGAGGTTCAGGAGGATGTTGACAACATCTTCCTGAACACCATCAATGGAGGAGTACTCGTGGAGCACACCGGCGATGGTGACTTCGGTGGCCGCATGCCCAACCATCGAAGACAACAGGACACGACGCAGCGCGTTGCCGAGCGTATGGCCATAGCCACGTTCGAACGGCTCCAGCGTGACTTTGGCGCGGTTCGGGCCCAGTTGTTCGACGTTAATGGCTTTTGGTTTCAACAGATTGGTTTGCATGCAGACTTCCTATCAATACCCCCGGCTCGTTACACCGGTAAGGCTAATGGAGTGCCTGATTCGCAGTGCCCCGCAGACCAGGAACGAGTTCAAATGAAAACAATTGCTGTTAACGAGAATACAACTCGACGATCAACGATTCGTTGATGTCGGAGGCAAACTCATCGCGATCCGGAACCTTCTTGAAGGTGCCTTCGGCTTTGTCGGTGTTCACTTCAACCCAGGCGGGCAATCCAACTTGCGTGGCCAACTGCAGAGCCTCGACAACGCGGGTCTGCTTCTTCGACTTTTCACGCACGGCGATCACATCACCGGTCTTGACAGAGTAGGAGGGGATGTTGACCGCTGCGCCATTGACCGTGATGGCCTTGTGCGATACCAGCTGACGAGCCTCGGCGCGGGTGGAACCAAAACCCATGCGATAGACCACGTTGTCTAGGCGCGCCTCCAGGAGGAACAGCAGGTTCGCGCCGGTGTTGCCCTTGCGGCGATCGGCTTCCTCGAAATAACGGCGGAACTGGCGCTCGAGCACCCCGTACATGCGCTTGACCTTCTGCTTTTCGCGCAGTTGCAGTCCGAAGTCAGACGTACGAGCGCCAGAGGTGCGTCCGTGCTGGCCAGGCTTGGAATCGAATTTGGCCTTGTCCCCGATGGAGCGGCGCGCGCTCTTGAGGAACAGGTCGGTGCCTTCACGGCGAGAGAGTTTGGCCTTGGGGCCGAGATAACGTGCCACTTGAATTTCCTTAAAGTATCAGCTGCCGCGGGAATCCGCGGGAGCCATCAGCAAAAAACTGATGGCGGTGGGCTTGGCTAAAAATCAGATACGACGGCGCTTCTGAGGGCGGCAGCCGTTGTGCGGGACCGGGGTCACGTCGGCGATGGACGTAATGCGAATCCCCAGGGCGCCCAGAGCGCGCACGGACGATTCGCGACCGGGGCCTGGGCCCTTGATCTCGACGTCCAGGTTCTTGATGCCCTGCTCCATGGCCGCACGGCCAGCCACCTCGGACGCGACCTGCGCGGCAAATGGCGTGGATTTGCGTGAGCCCTTGAAGCCCTGGCCACCTGACGAAGCCCAGGACAGCGCATTACCTTGACGGTCGGTGATCGTGATGATGGTGTTGTTGAAGGACGCATGCACATGAGCCACGCCGTCCGCGACGTTCTTGCGGACTTTCTTGCGTACACGCTGTGCGGCGTTATTTGCGGGTGCTTTTGCCATAGGAGTCTCTCAATCCGGTTTATTTCTTCAACGACTGTGCGGCCTTGCGCGGACCCTTGCGAGTGCGTGCATTCGTACGCGTACGCTGGCCACGCAAAGGCAGGCCACGACGATGCCGGAAACCGCGGTAGCAGCCGATGTCCATCAAGCGCTTGATGTTCATCGTGGTTTCGCGACGCAGGTCACCTTCAATCGTGAATTGCGCAATCTGTTCGCGAATTTTTTCCAGATCAGCGTCCGTCAGATCCTTGATCTTCTTGGAATACGCAATGCCGCAGGCTTCGCAAATCTTGCGGGCGCGCGAGCGACCAATACCGAAAATGGCGGTCAGACCGATTTCCGAGTGCTGTTGTGGCGGAATGTTGATACCAGCGATACGTGCCATGATGGTCCTCTAAAACTCTTGCAATCAGCCCTGACGCTGCTTGTGACGCGGATCGGTGCAGATCACGCGGACAACGCCCTTGCGGCGGATGATTTTGCAGTTGCGGCAAATTTTCTTGACCGAAGCCGAAACTTTCATTTCACTCTCCTTAAATTCTCTACTTGATCCAGACTTACTTCGCCCGGAACACAATACGGGCCCTGGACAGGTCGTACGGCGTCAGTTCCACGGTAACCTTGTCGCCAGGAAGAATCCGGATGTAGTGCATCCGCATCTTTCCAGAGATGTGCCCCAGCACAATGTGCCCGTTTTCCAGCTTCACACGAAACGTCGCATTGGGCAGGTTCTCCACCACTTCGCCCTGCATCTGAATGACATCGTCTTTGGCCATGTGTCGCTCAGTTGCCCAGGGAAGTCTTGAAATTTGCCTTTTTCAGCAGCGACTCATACTGCTGGGACATCATGTAATTTTGAACCTGTGCCATGAAGTCCATGGTGACCACCACAATGATCAGCAAGGACGTGCCACCAAAGTAGAACGGTACGTTGTACTTCAGGGTCAGGAATTCGGGCACGAGGCAAACAAAGGTGACGTAAACCGCTCCAGCCAATGTCAGTCGCGTCAGGATTCGGTCGATGTACTTGGCTGTCTGTTCGCCCGGGCGAATACCGGGAACAAAGGCACCGCTTTTCTTAAGGTTGTCTGCCGTTTCGCGGCTGTTGAACACGAGCGCCGTATAGAAGAAACAGAAGAAGATGATCGCGGAGGCGTACAACAACGTGTAGATCGGTTGCCCCGGCGACAGCGTTGCCGCCGCATCCTTGAGCGCGCGCATAAACCAGTTGGAGCTGGTAGCGCTGCCAAACCAACCCGCGGCCGTGGCCGGAAGCAGGATGATGGATGACGCAAAGATGGGGGGAATCACACCAGCCATGTTGAGCTTGAGCGGCAAGTGTGAGGCTTGACCGCCGTAGACCTTGTTGCCAACCTGCCGCCGCGCGTAATTCACCAAGATCTTGCGCTGGCCGCGCTCTACGAACACTACGAAGTAGGTCACGCCAACCACGATGGCCACGACCAGGATGGCAACCAGAATGCTCATGGCGCCCGTGCTCACCAGCTCCAACAGACCGCCGATGGCATTGGGCAAGCCCGCTGCGATACCTGCGAAAATGATGATGGAAATGCCGTTGCCCAGGCCACGCTCGGTGATCTGCTCACCCAGCCACATCAGGAACATGGTTCCGGCGGTCAAGCTCACCACGGCGGTCATGCGGAAGCCGAAGCCCGGGGTATTCACCATGCCCGCGCTGCCTTCAAACGCGATGGCAATGCCAAACGATTGGAACAGGGCCAAGCCGAGGGTGCCGTAGCGCGTGTACTGCGTGATCTTGCGCCGACCGGCTTCCCCTTCCTTCTTCATCTGCTCGAAGGTGGGCACGACGTACGTGAGCAACTGCATCACGATAGACGCGGAAATGTAGGGCATGATACCCAAAGCAAACACGGTGAAGCGAGACATGTTTCCGCCGGAGAACATGTTCAGCAAACCCAGGAAGCCGCCCTGCTGCCCTTTGAAGAACTGCGCCAACTGGTCCGGATTGATGCCGGGCACAGGGATGTGCGAACCTACGCGGTACACCACCAACGCCAGCAGCAAAAAGACCAGCCGGCGACGCAGGTCACCGTACTTGCCTGTTTTTGCGATTTGAGCCGAGCCTGTTGCCACGTCTGCGTCTTTCTAGGGAATGCGTCAGGCCAAGCTGCCGCCGGCAGCTTCAAGAGCCGCCTTGGCGCCCGCCGTAGCGCCAATGCCATTCAGTTTGACGGCCTTGGAGATGGACCCGGACTTGATGACCTTGACCACCTTGGCCAGCTCATTCACCAGGCCTGCCTGCTTGAGTGTCAACAGATCCACTTCCGCAGCGCCGAGCTTTTCCAGAGCGGACAAGGTGACCTCTGCGTTGAATTTGAGGGATTGGGACTTAAAGCCACGCTTGGGCAGACGACGCTGCAAAGGCATTTGACCGCCTTCAAAGCCGACCTTGTGATAGCCGCCGGCACGGGACTTCTGCCCTTTGTGACCACGGCCTGCCGTTTTTCCAAGGCCCGAGCCAATACCGCGCCCCACGCGCCGCTTGGCATGCTTGGCACCTTCTGCCGGTTTGATGCTATTGAGTTCCATCATCTTCTTTCGTCATTGGGGGCAACGCCGCTGCCAGTGGCAACACCACACCCCGCACGCAATATTTCAGAGCACTTTGACCAGATAGCTGATCTTGTTGATCATGCCACGCACTTCAGGCGTATCCAGCAATTCGCTGGTGCTGTTGAGCTTGCGCAGACCCAGGCCACGGACCGTGGCGCGGTGATCTTCCTTGCAGCCGATGGGGCTGCGAACCAGTTGAACTTTGACAGTTTGCTTTGTAGTCATTTGGAAACTCCCGATCAGGCGAAGAGTTCTTCGACAGACTTGCCGCGCTTGGCCGCCACTTCGGCGGGCGTCGTGGAATTGGACAGGGCGTCCAGCGTGGCACGCACCATGTTGTAGGGGTTCGTGGAACCGTGGCTCTTGGCCACGATGTCGGTAATGCCGACAACCTCGAAAACAGCGCGCATGGGACCGCCAGCAATGATGCCCGTACCCTTGGGAGCCGGGGCCATCATGACGCTGGCCGCGCCGTGGTGTCCAGACACCTGATGGTGAATCGAACCATTCTTGAGGGACACCTTAATCAGGTTGCGGCGGGCCTCTTCCATTGCCTTCTGCACGGCGGCGGGCACTTCCTTGGACTTGCCCTTGCCCATGCCGATGCGGCCATCTCCATCACCCACCACCGTCAGGGCAGCAAACCCCAGAATCCGACCCCCCTTGACCACTTTGGTCACGCGGTTGATCGAGATCATCTTCTCGCGCATGCCGTCCTCAGGACCCTCGGCCTGAGACTTACCCTGCATTTTTGCTTGAACTTTTGCCATGTTAAATTCCGTTCCGCTTAGAACTGCAAGCCAGCTTCACGGGCAGCGTCGGCCAAAGCCTTGACGCGACCGTGGTACGCAAAACCTGAACGATCAAATGCCACCTTTTCCACGCCAGCGGCTTTCGCTTTCTCGGCGATCAGCTTGCCGATGACTTGCGCGGCGGCGGTGTTTCCGCCCTTGCCGGAGCCACCCAAGGAGGCTCGGACCGCGGCTTCCGCGGTGGATGCACAAGCCAGCACCTTGCTGCCGTCGCCGGAGATGACGCGGGCATAGATGTGCAGGTTGGTGCGGTTCACCGTCAGGCGCGCGACACCTTGCGTGGCGATGCGGATACGGGTTTGACGTGCACGACGCAGACGCTGCTCTTTTTTGGTCAACATGCTGCAGCTCCTTATTTCTTCTTGGTCTCTTTGATCGTGATCTTCTCGTCCGCGTAACGGATGCCCTTGCCCTTGTACGGCTCGGGCGGACGCACGGCGCGAATTTCCGCAGCCACTTGTCCAACGCGTTGACGGTCAGCACCCTTGATCACGATTTCCGTCGGTGTCGGCGTAGCGACCGTGATGCCGGCCGGCATATCCTTGTCAACAGGGTGGGAGTAACCCACCGTCAGATTCAGCTTGGCGCCCTGGGCTTGAGCTTTATAGCCCACACCGACCAGGCTCAGCTTCTTCTCGAAACCCTTGGTAACGCCCACGACCATGTTGTTCACCAACTGGCGCATGGTGCCACTCATGGCGTCGGCTTCACGGGAGTCGTTGGCCGGAACAAAACTCAGCTTGCCGGCATCGTTCTGGATCGTCACCAAAGCGTTTTGTGCCAGCGACAACACACCGCCGGTACCCTTGACCGTGATTTGATCCTGCTTGATCGACACATCCACACCAGCGGGGACGGCGACAGGCATCTTTCCTACTCGGGACATTTCAGTTTCTCCTCAATGTCTCGGCTTACGCCACATAACACAGCACTTCGCCACCGACGCCGGATGCGCGCGCCTTGCGATCAGTCATCACACCACGGGGCGTGGTAACGATAGCAACGCCCAAGCCATTCTTGACTTGCGGAATGGCATCGCAGCCTTTGTATACACGCAACCCGGGACGGCTCACGCGCTCGATGCGCTCAATCACAGGACGACCTGCGTAGTACTTCAAGGTGATTTCGAGTTCGGATTTACCACCTTCGGTCTTGACCTTGAAGCCGTCGATGTAACCCTCGTCCTTCAGCACCTGGGCGATGGCCGCCTTCAACTTGGATGAAGGCAGGGATACCGAGGTCTTGGCCACCATCTGCGCGTTGCGGATGCGGGTCAGCAGGTCGGCAATGGGATCACTCATGCTCATGTTTAATCTCTCCTACCTTGCTTACCAGCTGGCCTTGACGACGCCAGGGATATCCCCAGCGAAGGCCATTTCACGAATCTTGGCGCGCGCCAGTCCGAATTGACGGAATGTGCCGCGGGGGCGACCCGTGATGGAGCAGCGGTTACGCTGACGCGTGGGGTTCGCGTTGCGCGGCAGCTTTTGCAAGCCGAGGCGGGCGGCTGCACGCTCTTCGTCGCTGCGCTTCGCGTCGTTCGCAATACCTTTGAGTTCCGCGTGTTTCTTCGCGTACTTGGCAACCAATTTATCTCGCTTGAGCTCGCGCTCGATCAAAGCCATCTTAGCCACACGTCACCTCAGTTCTTGAAGGGGAAACGGAAGCCGGTGAGCAGTGCCTTGCACTCTTCATCGTTCTTGGCCGTTGTGGTGATACTGATATTGAGACCGCGCAAGGCATCCACCTTGTCGTACTCGATTTCAGGGAAAATAATTTGCTCTTTGACGCCAATGTTGTAGTTGCCACGGCCGTCAAAAGCGCGCCCAGAGATACCGCGGAAGTCGCGCACACGGGGCAGGGCCACCGTCACGAAACGATCCAAGAACTCGTACATCTGCACGCCGCGCAGCGTAACCATGCAACCAATGGCCTGGCCTTCACGGATCTTGAAACCGGCAATGGCCTTCTTGGACTTCGTGACCACGGGCTTCTGGCCGGCGATTTTGGTCAGGTCCGCCACGGCGTTTTCCATGACCTTCTTGTCAGCCACAGCCTCACTCACACCCATGTTGAGCGTGATCTTGGTCAGACGCGGCACTTCCATGGGCGACTTGTACCCGAACTTGGCCGTCAATTCCGGCACGAGTTTCTCGCGATAGTGTTGTTGTAGACGTGCCATGCTCATGCCACCTTGATTTCTTCGCCACTGGACTTGAACACGCGGACACGGGTTCCGTCAGCCAGCAACTTGATGCCCACACGATCAGCCTTGCCCGTGGCGCCATTGAAGATGGCGACGTTGGACTGGTGAATCGGCATGGCCTTCTCCACGATCCCCCCGGTCGTACCCTTGAGAGGATTCGGCTTGGTGTGCTTTTTCACCAGGTTGATGCCTTCGACCACAACGTGGCTGTCGTCCTTGCGCAGCGATACCTTGCCACGCTTGCCCTTGTCGCGCCCCGCGAGCACGATCACTTCGTCGCCTTTGCGAATCTTGTTCATGGCGCGTCCTTACAGAACTTCCGGAGCCAAAGACACGATCTTCATGAACTTCTCAGTGCGCAATTCACGCGTGACCGGTCCGAAGATGCGGGTGCCAATAGGCTCCAGCTTGGAATTGAGCAACACTGCTGCGTTGCCATCGAATTTGACGAGCGAGCCATCCGCACGGCGAATACCCTTGGCGGTACGAACCACAACAGCGCTATATACCTCGCCTTTCTTGACGCGGCCGCGCGGCGCAGCTTCCTTGATGCTCACCTTGATGACGTCACCGACGCTGGCGTAGCGACGCTTGGAGCCCCCCAGCACCTTGATGCACAGGACGGACTTCGCGCCGGTGTTGTCGGCAACCTCTAACCGAGTTTCAGTCTGGATCATTTCAAATATTCCCAACTTGCACCAGAAATCCCCGCCGATCCACAGATCTACAGGAACACCAGTCAGTCTTGGGCCCGTCGTCCGCGCCACGAACCATTCGCGACGCTTTGCTGGGCAGATACTCCGCCACTCCTACGCGAAGCCTCAGCGGCATGCGTTTCGTTAGCGAAGCCAAGTATTATGCAAAATCCCCAACGCGCGGTCAACTGCTTTTTTGGGCCGGAAGCAACAGATAGTGTTCCGCCAGATTCAGGAACTCCCTCAACTGAGGATTTGCGCCGGTTTCGTCGCCCAGAATTGTGGCCACGGTGGGCGCCAAGTCCATCGCCAAACGCGCATCCAGAAACAGCAAACGACTCCGCCGCGCCAGCACATCCTCTACGGTTCTGGCGTATTCGTGGCGCGCGGCAAAGCGCACCATCGCCTCACTCAGCCCCGCCCCCAAGACGTGGTCGGCTCCAGGCAGTGCCTGCACTGCAGGTTGTTCGTTGCCGTACCCGTGCAGGCCCGCTGGCGCGCTGATCCGCTGCTGCGGCACATCCTTCGCGTCCGCCCCCACCAATTTCAAGTGAGTAGTCACTCCGGGATCGCGCCCACTCAATAGAGAGGCTCTGGCGCACTTGTCCAGCACGTCCTCCGCCATGGCTCGGTAGGTCGTCCACTTGCCCCCGGTCACTGTGACCAGGCCGCTGCGGCTGATCAGGATCGTGTGCTCACGACTGAGGCCCTTGGTATTGTCGCCATCATCATCCTGCGGCTTGACCAGTGGGCGCAGGCCAACCCACACGCTCTTGACGTCTTGACGCACTGGCGCCTTGACCAAGTAGCGCGCCGACTCATTCAATATGAAGTCGATCTCCTCCTGGAACGCCTCCGGTTCCCGCGCCAAGTCGTGTCGGGGTGTATCGGTGGTACCCAGGATGACGTGCCCCAGCCACGGCACGGCAAACAAGACCCGCCCGTCTGCGGTCTTGGGCACGAGCAGGGCATGGTCCGACGGGAAGAAGCTGCGATCCACTACCAGGTGGACGCCCTGGCTGGGGGCCACCATGGGCTTGACCGTGCGCCCGATGGCTTGGCCGTCCTTCTGGCGCAACTCGTCCACCCAGACCCCCGTGGCGTTGATGACGCACTTGGCGCGCACGGTGTACGCCTGTCGGGTTTCGCCGTCCTCGCAGACCAGTCCGACCACTTTACCGGCCTCATGCACCAACTCGGTCGCCGCGCAGTAGTTCACCAGCAGCGCGCCATGTCCAGCCGCGGTGCGCGCCAGCGCCAGCGCCAAACGGGCATCGTCAAACTGTCCGTCCCAGTACTTGACGCCGCCTACCAACCCCCTTGCCTGGGCGGTCGGCAGCAGCCGCAAGGTCTCGTCCCGGCTCAGAAATTCCGTCGACCCAAGTCCAGCGCGACCCGCAAGTAGGTCGTACATCTTCAGACCTGTCCCATAAAACGGAACCTCCCACCATCGGTAAGCGGGCATGATGAATGGGAGGGGCTGCGCCAGATGCGGAGCGTTTTGCAGCAGGTGGCTGCGCTCGTGCAGTGCTTCACGCACCAGCGAGATATTGCCCTGTGCCAGATAGCGCACGCCGCCGTGCACCAGCTTGGTCGCGCGGGACGATGTACCTTTGGCGAAGTCGTGGGATTCCACCAGAACCACCTTGTGCCCTCGCGCCGCTGCGTCCAGCGCCACACCCAAGCCAGTGGCACCACCGCCAATGATGGCTATGTCGTATTGAACGGGCTGCGCCAACCGCATCAGCAAGTCGGCACGGTGAGTCGGCAAGGGCCTGGAAACAGCCCCCTTGGTTTGTTCGGAATTGGAAGTCATAGTGCTAATTGTCCACCCAAGCCCGGGACCGATGCACGGCCTTGCGCCAACGAGCCATCTGCGCGGCACGTTGGTCCGCGGACCAGCACGGCTCGAACGCCGCGTCCACCGCCCACTGGCTGGAAATTTCCGAGGCGTCGGTCCAGAAACCGGTCGCCAGCCCCGCCAAATAGGCCGCGCCCAAGGCCGTGGTTTCGGTCACCCGGGGTCGCTCCACCGGAACACCCAACAGATCCGCCTGCATCTGCATGAGCAGGTTGTTGCGAGCGGCGCCCCCATCCACGCGCAATTGCTGCAGGGCGATGCCGGAATCCATCGTCATGGCCTCGAACACGTCCGCCACCTGGAGTGCGATGGACTTGAGGGCCGCCCGAGCAATGTGTGCCCGGGTCGTCCCGCGTGTCATGCCCACCAGGGTACCGCGCGCAAAGCCGTCCCAGTGCGGCGCCCCCAGTCCGGCAAACGCCGGCACCAGAAACACGTCGCCGGTGTCATCCACGCTCGCCGCGAGCGCTTCGACTTCGTGCGCGGCGGAGATGATTTGCAGACCGTCGCGCAACCACTGCACCGTGGCGCCGGCCATGAACACCGAGCCTTCGAGGGCATAGCAGGTGCCGTGGACATCGCGCGCGGCGCCGGACACCGCATCCGCGGGCAGACCACCCGGCCCGGCCCAGGCCACAGTGCTCAGCAACTGGTTGCGGCTGGGCATCACGGCCGACCCCACATTCATCAGCATGAAACAACCCGTGCCGTAGGTGTTCTTGGCCATGCCCGGCGTGAAACAACCCTGGCCGAACGTTGCCGCTTGCTGGTCTCCGGCCACGCCCGCAATCGGGATCGCCTCGCCCAGCACGGACGCCTGCACCCGCCCCAGCACACCGCTGGAAGGCAGCACCGTGGGCAGCACGCTGCGGGGAATGTCAAACAGTGCCAGCAACTCATCGTCCCACTGCAGCGTGTGCAAATTGAACAGCAGGGTGCGGGACGCGTTGCTAGCGTCCGTCACGTGCAGGGCTTGCGCGCGCGTGGTGGCGTCGGCACCGCCGGTAAGGTTCCAGATCAGCCAGGAGTCCACGGTCCCGAAGGCCAGCGCTCCCGCCTCGGCCCGGGCACGGGCGCCGGGCACGTGGTCCAGCAACCACTGGAGCTTGGTGGCCGAGAAATACGCATCCAGCACCAAACCGGTCTTTTCCTGGATCATGGGAGCGTAACCTTGCTGGCGCAAGGCATCACAGTGCGCCGCAGTGCGCCGGTCCTGCCAGACGATGGCATTGGCCACGGGCTCGCCCGTGATGCGGTCCCACAAAACCGTGGTTTCGCGCTGGTTGGTGATGCCCATGCCGGCAACGCGCGCAGCACCGCTGGGCGCGGTGGATCGAATCTGGCGCAGCACCTCCCGAGCCACGTCCCGCTGCGACTGCCAGATGGCGCGGGGATCATGCTCCACCCAGCCCGGTCGCGGGAAGATTTGCGCGAACTCCTGTTGCGCCAGTGCCGCCACCTGTCCGGCCCGATCAAACACCACGGCGCGCGAACTGGTCGTGCCCTGGTCCAATGCAAGAATGAAGTCCATGCCCATTAGCGTAGCGCAACGCCGGGACGGCAACCAGCGGGAAGCATCCTGCACCGACCTCGGGAGCACTAAACTTGAGCGCCTCCCAAACCCGCACCACACCGTTTTCACATGAGCACACTTCGCGCCCCGTCCCCTGCCTCGACCTTGCCGCCCATGGACCGGTTGGCTTTCATCGGAGGCGGCAACATGGCCAGCGCCATCATCGGCGGGCTGATCCAGCAAGGCCTGGCACCATCGAAGATCCTGGTGGTGGAACCCTACGCCGAGGCCCGTGCCAAGCTGCTGGCCCAGTACGGTGTGCAGGCCCAGGAACGGGCCGATGATCGCCTGGTGACCGCCCAACTGGTGGTGTGGGCGGTCAAGCCACAGACCTTTCATGAGGCCACCTTGCCCATTCGGGCCCATACCGGCAACGCCCTGCATCTGAGCGTGGCCGCCGGCATCCGCAGCGACAGCATCGCGCAATGGCTGGGCACTCAGCGCGTGGTGCGCGCCATGCCCAACACGCCGGCACTGGTCGCCCGCGGCATCTCCGGGTTGTTTGCCCGTGACGCCGTGACACCGCAAGACCGCGCACGGGTGCAGGCCATCATTGCCACGACAGGGGACTCCCTGTGGGTGGATGATGAAGCACAGTTGGACGCGGTCACGGCGCTGTCCGGCTCAGGCCCTGCCTATGTGTTCTATTTCCTGGAAGGCATGGTGCAGGCCGGTGCCCAGTTGGGCTTGACACCGACCCAATCACGCCAGCTCGCCATCGCCACGTTCTCCGGCGCAACGGAGTTGGCCCGCCAGTCCAGCGACCCTCTGGAGCTGCTGCGCGAGCGTGTCACCTCCAAGGGCGGCACCACTTATGCAGCGTTGTGCACGCTGGAACAACACGAGGTGAGGCGCATTTCGTTCAGGCCATGCAAGCCGCCTGCCACCGCGCCAAGGAGCTGGGCGACGAATTCGGCACGCCGTAAGACCGGTAACGGCCATCCGCGTCATCCGCAGACCCCACTGCCTGCGTTACAGTCAGGTCGATTGTTTGTCGTCTCTTCAAGGAAGTATGTTCATGAAAAAGCTGTTCTCCCTGCTCATCAGCGCCGGCCTGCTGGCCGCTCCCCTGGCCCTGGTCTCCACCCCCGCCGCGGCCAAGACCCACAGCCAAGTCTCGGGCCAGACCCAAGGCGCTTCTGTCCAAGCGAAAGCCAAACACAAGGGGAAGAAGGCCAAGGCCAAGAAAACCAAGTCGGCCGCCCGCAAGAAGTAACGCGAGATGCACGGCCTGTCGGCCCACCTCAAACCCGCTGCGGCGGGTTTTTTTACGCCCCCAGGCCCAGTGCGATTCCGGCAAACACCGTGAACCCCAGCCAGTGGTTCACGCGGAAGGCCTTGAAGCACCCCTCGCGCGAACGGGTCCGGATCAGCAGCCCGTGCCAAACCACTTGGGCGGTGGCTACCACCAGAAGGCTCCACAGCGCGACGGCCGCCACCTGGCCCCACAGCATGGCGGCCCAGAGCGCCAGATAAGCCGTGTAGCACAGCAGCACCACTCGCACGTCCCACGCACCCAGGGTGATGGCCGAGGTCTTCATGCCGATCTTGAGATCGTCGTCCCGGTCCACCATGGCGTACTCGGTGTCGTAGGCCAGCACCCAGAACAGATTGCCCAGCAACAGCAGCCAAGCCTGCGGCGGCACGCTGTGCCAAACCGCCGCCATATCCCATGCACTGCCGCCGCGCACTGCGGAATAGGCCATCGGAATACCAAAACTGAATGCCACGCCCAGCACCGCCTGCGGCATGGAGACAAAGCGCTTGGCGAACGGGTACGCCACCGCCACCGCCAGGGCCACAAACGACCAGGCCACCGTGGTGGGGTTGAGCGTCAGCACCAGGCCAAAGGCCCCCAGCGCCAGCACGGCCCCCAGCGCCAGCGCCTCGCGCACCGATACGGCTCCGCGGGTAACGGGACGCTGCGCCGTGCGCTTGACATGGCGGTCGAACTCGCGATCGGCCACGTCGTTGACGCAGCAGCCCGCGCTGCGCATGAGGATGGTGCCCAGCGTGAACACCGTCAGCAAATGCCAACCCGGGAAACCGCCGCGGGCCAGCCACAGCGCGCTCAGCGTGGGCCACAACAGCAGCAGCCAGCCGGCCGGCCGGTTCCAGCGAATCAGATCCAGGTACAAGGACAAGCGTTGCATCACGACAGGCGCGTCACGCCCGGCAACGCGCAGGCATAGATGGCGTTGCGCAACGCGGCGATGGCTTCGTAGCGGGTAAAGCTCCTGCGCCACACCAGCACCACGCGTCGCGACGGCGGATTGCCGTCAAAGGGCAGGTATTTGACGTGGGCGTCTTCGTGGCGCTTGCGCTTGTGCGCCAGGGCGGCCTCGGGCACGCTCAGGCGCGGCACCAGCGTCACGCCCATACCCGCCGCCACCATGTGCTTGATAGTCTCCAGCGACGAGCCCTCAAAGCTCTTGCGTATGCCCTCGGCGTGGCTGGAAAAGCGCGCAAACTCCGGGCACACCTCCAGCACGTGGTCGCGAAAGCAGTGTCCCGTGCCCAGCAGCAGCAGGGTTTCGTTCTTGAGCCGCTCGGCGGTGATGACGCTTTGCGCCGCCAGGGCGTGCGTGGCCGGCACGGCGGCAAGAAACGGCTCATCGTACAGAGGTGCAACAGCCAGCCCGGTGTCCGGGAACGGTTCCGCCAGGATGGCGCAATCCAGCTCGCCGACGCGCAGCATTTCCAGCAGACGCACCGTGAAGTTCTCCTGCAGCATGAGCGGCATCTGCGGCGTGCGCGCGATGATTTGCCGCACCAAGTCAGGCAGCAGGTAGGGGCCGATGGTGTAGATCACCCCCAGCTTCAGGGCGCCTGCCAGCGGGTCCTTGCCACGCCGCGCGATTTCCTTGATGTGGGCCGTTTGCTCCAGCACGCCCTGTGCCTGGCGCACGATCTCCTCGCCCAGGGGCGTGACCGTCACTTCGTTCGCGTTGCGCTCGAACAGCTTGAGCTCCAACTCATCTTCGAGCTTTTTGATGGCGACGGACAAGGTGGGCTGCGATACGTGGCACGCCTCCGCCGCCTTGCCAAAATGCCGCTCGCGCGCCACGGCAACGATGTACTTGAGTTCGGTCAGGGTCATGGCAACGCAGACGGACGGAGTGAGCGAGCGATTTTAGGCATGCGCCGGGCCATCCGGGATGAGGCGCTTGCCCAGACTCACGACGTCGTCCTGCACGTAGCCGAGCTTGCGATAGAACTCCAGCACGCCCGCGTTGCCGGTGCGTACCTGCAGATTGACCTTGGGGCAACCACGTGCATGCAGCAGGGTCTCGATCTCGGCCATGAGTTGCCGCCCGTAGGACTGCTGCTGCACACCCGGAGCCACCGCGAGGTAGTTGACCCAGCCCCGATGCCCCTCGAACCCGGCCATGGCACTGGCCACCACGGCGTCATCCAGCGTGCCCACCAGAAACAGTTCAGGCTGCACCGTGAGCTTGCGCGCGATGTCGCGCCGGGGATCGTTCCAGGGTCGCGTCAGGCCGCAGGCCTCCCACAGCGCCACCACGGTCGCTTCGTCGCTTTCGCGGTACGGCCTGATCTTCACGGGTGGGCGTGCTGGAAAAAGTTGATCGGCAAACCCGCCACGTCCACCCGCAGGGAAAACACGCAGCCGGACAACGGATAGGTCTGCAACTCCGCCTGCGGGCGCTTTTGGCGGGCGGTGGTGAGATACAGCGTCTTCAGGTCGTCCCCGCCAAAGCACACCATGGTCGGGCATTGCGCTGGCGTGGGAATGTCGGCCAACACCTGACCCGTGGGAGAGATTTGCAGCACGCGCGCGCCTTCGTACATCGCCGCCCAGTAGTTGCCCGCGCTGTCCACGGCCGCGCCATCGGGCCGTCCCTGGTAACCGGGCAGACCGCTGTGCCAGCCCTGCGGCTTGGGGGGGAACTGCGTCAGCGTGCGTTGCCGCGTCATCCGGTTGCTGTCGGCGTCCCAGTCCCAGGCATGAATCACGCCGGCGCCGGTATCGGCCCAGTACAGCGTCCTCGCGTCCGGCGACCATGCCAGACCATTGGCCACCTGCGAATCGCCGGCCATCCGTGCCACCTGTGCCGGTCCGGCAGTGCGCGCATCGATGCAATACAGCGCGGCGGCCGGCAGGTCACGCGGCTCGTAATAGGTACCCACCCACAGACGGCCGCGCACATCGCACTTGCCGTCGTTGGCACGGGTGGTGGCCATGGGGTAGTCCAATTGCGCCAGACGCTCCAGGGCGCCACCCCAACTGCGCGCCAGGTAGATGCCATCGCGCAGCGCCATCACCAGCCCACCGCCTTGCACCGGCGCGATGCAACCCGGTTCGCTGGGCACATCCCAGGTCTGCACCGTGCCCATGAACACATTGCTGCGGCAGATACGCCGCGCAGCGATGTCCACCCAGTAGAGCTGCTGCTCCTGCGGATGCCAGAACGGGGATTCGCCCAGGGTATTGGGCTCGGTGGTGACGGTTTGCCAGGTCATGGATCGGGTCTCTGCGAAAACGGGGAAGGTGAACAGCGGTCGCGCACGGGGCGCAACCAGCCCCGATTGTGCCGTCCCCAGTCGCCAGCGAGGGACCGAACAGGCTACCGCTTGTACAGGGAACGAGCGGACTCCTTATCAGGATCCAAGCTGATGGCTGGCCGGCCCTCGAACTCATACAGTCGGTACGGAACGTCCTCCCGACCCAATTGGGGAACGTTCTTGCGTTTCTTGCCGCAAAAGTCCGATTCGCCGGCACCACTTGTGAAGTTGAAGTGCAGCACGCCGCCGCTGGCGCTCCAGGTGCCGTCGCGCGCCGTATGCACCCTGTTCTTGCACGTGCCCATGGTGTTTTCCAGCATCGCCAACATATGCGCCTTTCCGTTGGGCAGGAGTTCCAGATAATGGCCTTTTCCCGTGGCGTAGGTCTGGAACACACCGGTCACGCTGTTGTACAGGGCAGGTCCTGAAACGGAACCGTTGACCCAGCTTCCCACCAATTCACCGGGCTTGACGCCCCCACCGCCTGACGCAGATGGCGAGAGCGCGGCATTTCCAACGCCGTTTGAACCCGCAGGCGCTGCGCTGGAGCCGGATGGTTTGTTCAGCGTCACGCCGTCGATGAAGCGATCAAAGCTGGGTACGAGATCGTTGGAGTTGGTGAGAAAGAGCGACGAGATCACCCGTCCATAGCCGGACGCAATGATCAGGATGGCGGCGGAGTCACCGGCCTCGGTCCTGACTCGGGCTCCGCCCACCTTGAGCACGTATCCCGCCGGGTGATCCTTGGTTTCAACTTCTTCCGGCTCACCAGCGCCGAACTTGGAGCCCAGCAATTCGGTCCATTGGGCACTGAAGTCGCGTATTGGGTTGCCAGTTCCTGGAACGTCCCGGTAGAAAGTGATGACGCCCCAGGTACCTTGGGACGCGTAGACCTTTTCGAACGAAACCACATTGGGGCGCGCCTTGCGCACCCAGCCGGAGGGTCCGGAGAAACTCGCCAGACCGAGGGTTTCCGCTCCCGCCAGGCCCGGAGCCAGCCCGATGAGGAGCACCAGGGTAGCGACGAGACCCATGAGCCATCGCCGCTGACGTGAGTGGAAAGAGTGAGGGGTGTCCATGTTACCGATCCGGGGTAGTTGAGTTTAAATCGCCGACAACTCACTAAATTGTCCCCGCAATCGGTCACCAAGCGACCGGGCTCCGGACAAAAAAAGGCCCGCTGGAGCTGATCGCTCTGGCGGGCCCAATATCCCAGGAGACTCTTGACACAAAACGGTGCGCGGCAGTTGCGCGCGCGGTTTACCCCCCTCTAGGGAGGGCAAACATCGGCATTAGCGGCCGTACGCGGATTCGCCGTGCGAGGTGATGTCCAGGCCCTCGCGTTCGCTTTCTTCCGATACGCGCAGACCCAGCACCAGATCCACGAGCTTGTAGGCAATGAACGCCACCACACCCGACCACACGATGGTGGTGAGCACGCCCTGGAACTGGATCCAGACTTGACCGCCGATGGAGTAGTCGGGGCTGACCTTGTTGGCCACGTAGTCGTAGATGCCCGTGCCACCCAGGGAGGGTGCGGCAAAAACGCCGGTGAGCAACGCCCCCAGGATGACGCCCACGCCGTGCACGCCAAACACGTCCAGCGAGTCGTCGGCGCCCAGCATGCGCTTGAGGCCGTTTACGCCCCACAGGCACAGCAGGCCGGCCAGCAGGCCGATGACGATGGCACCCATGGGCCCCACAAAGCCGCAAGCGGGAGTGATGGCCACGAGTCCGGCCACTGCACCGGAAGCCGCGCCCAGCATGGAGGCCTTCCCCTTGTACAGGGCTTCGCCGGTCATCCAGGACAAAGTGGCTGCGGCCGTGGCGACCAGCGTGTTCACAAACGCCAGGGCAGCGACGCCGTTGGCTTCCAGGTTGGAGCCGGCGTTGAAACCGAACCAGCCCACCCACAGCAATGCGGCGCCGACCATGGTCAGCGTCAGGCTGTGCGGAGCCATGGATTCCTTGCCGTAGCCCACGCGCTTGCCGATCACGTACGCGCCCACCAAGCCGGCCATCGCGGCGTTGATGTGGACCACCGTGCCGCCGGCAAAGTCCAGCGCACCCTTGGCCCACAGCCAGCCACCGGCGGCGGTCACTTTCGCCAGCGAAGCCGCATCGGAAATGGCGTCCGGGCCGTCCCAGTACCAGACCATGTGCGCCATGGGCAGGTAGCTGAAGGTGAACCACAGGGCGCAGAACAGCAGTACGGCCGAGAACTTCGCACGCTCCGCGAACGAGCCCACGATCAGCCCACAGGTGATTGCGGCGAACGTGGCCTGGAAGGCGACGAAGATCAGCTCGGGAATCACCACGCCCTTGCTGAAGGTTGCCCCGACGGAGTCGGGTGTGACACCCTTGAGGAACAGCTTGTCCAGCGAACCCATGAACGGGTTGCCCGCGGTGAAGGCCACGCTATAGCCGTAGATGACCCACAGCACATAGATCAGGGCTGTCACCACGAACACCTGCATCAGCACGGACAGCATGTTCTTGCTGCGCACCAGCCCGCCATAGAACAGGGCCAGGCCGGGGATGGTCATGAGGATGACGAGCACGGTGGCCACGGTCATCCAGGCGGTATCCCCCTTGTTGGGGACAGGGGCCGCCGGCGTCGCGGCTGATGCCGCTGCCGCAGGAGCCGCTGCCGCAGCCGAGGCCGCCGGCGCTGAGGGTGCTGCCGCAGCCGAAGCCGCCACGGCCGGTGCCTCGGGAGCGGACGCCGCCGGGGCGGGCTGGGCCAGGGCGAAGGTGCTGCACAGCGCAATACCCCAACCCACTGCGAGTGAGAGAAGTCGGTTTTTCATTTCGATGTTCGCTTTCTTCAAGGGTGGGTTACAGGGCTTCCTTGCCGGTCTCGCCGGTGCGGATGCGCACCACCTGCTCCAGGGGGTACACAAAGATCTTTCCGTCCCCGATCTTTCCGGTGCGCGCGGCACCTTCGATGGTTTCGATCACACGGTCGACCAGTTCGTCGGAAATGGCTGCCTCGACCTTGACCTTGGGCAGGAAGTCAACTACGTACTCGGCGCCGCGGTAAAGCTCGGTGTGGCCTTTTTGGCGCCCGAAACCCTTGACCTCGGTCACGGTGATGCCCTGCACGCCGATGCCCGAGAGCGCTTCGCGCACCTCGTCCAGCTTGAAGGGCTTGATGATGGCAGTGACAAGTTTCATGTCTTCTCCTTGTGGCGGTGTGAGGTGATCAGAAGCTGTACTTCAGGCCGAGCACCAAGCCGGTGCGGCCGGTGAATTTGCCTGCGGGGGTGACGTACAGGGCCTTGTCCGCGTCGGTGGCCACCACAGTGGCGCTGGCGGCCAGACCGTTGCCGAAATCCTTGGTGACGGCCACGGAGTAATCGGTGTATGAAAACACGCCATTGCCCGAACCGGACACCTTCTGGTGCCCGATATGGGGCGCCACGCTGTAGCCACCACCCAGGTCAAAAGACGCGCTCACGTCCAGGTAACCGCTGTTCTTGCTGTCGGCAAAGCCGAAGAGGTTGCTCACGCTGTGCGAGTACTTGGCCGTGACCGGTCCATAGGTGAGGGCACCGTACACCTCGGTGGTGTTGGCGCTGACCGGCAGCTTGTTGCTGGGGTACTGATAGGCAAGCACGCCGACGTCGTAGCTCAGATCACCGGCGCTGCCCTTGTACCCTCCATACAGGTCCAGCTCCACATTGCCGTCGCCGCCGGCGTCCTTGATCCAGTGGATGGTGGAAGCCCAGGCTCCCAAATACACACCGTTCTTGTGTGCGAAGTCGACGCCACCTTGCAGCGCGGGGTTCAGGCGCGACTGGGAGATACCACGGTAGCGGTAGTCGGTGGTAACGCCCACGTTGTAGGACAGTGTGTAGTCCGGCTCCGGCGCCTTGGTTTGCGCACTGGCTGCGGCTCCGACCAACAAGCAGGCCAGGGTGATTGCAGACTGGGTCAGGTGTTTCATAGTGGGCTCCAGCAAAAAAATGGACAAGTTGAAAGACGAGGCCATGTAGCACGGACCGTGCCAGCGACCCAGGCGGCCTCAATTTCGTCGCGTGTGGCGGATGGGCCACGAACTGGGAAATGGCTAGCAGACACCCTGGCGTTTGCGTTACCATGACTGTATGAATAAACAGTCATTGGGTTCCCGGCCCACATTCGGTGCAACACAGTTCGCGGCAATGCACCAAACCAGGGAGACGCGCCGATGAGTCTGTCCTTGGTGCAAAGCCGGGCCCTATTGGGGCTGCAGGCCGCTGCCGTCACCGTGGAGGTCCACTTGGCCAATGGCCTGCCCAGTTTCACGCTCGTAGGCCTCGCCGATGTGGAGGTGAAGGAAGCCCGTGAGCGGGTTCGCTCGGCCATCCAGAACTCCGGGCTGGAGTTTCCGAACAACAAGCGCATCACGGTCAACCTGGCGCCAGCCGACTTGCCCAAGGACTCGGGCCGGTTTGACCTCCCCATTGCTTTGGGCATCCTCGCCGCCAGCGGGCAGATCGATGCGACCCGGCTGGCGGGGCATGAGTTCGCGGGCGAGCTGTCCTTGTCCGGCGAGTTGCGCCCAGTGCGTGGGGCCTTGGCCATGAGCCTTGCCCTGCAGGCCGGTGCGCGCACCAGGTTGGTGTTGCCTGCCGCCAGCGCGCAGGAAGCCGCTCTGGTCCCCGACGCGCAGGTGTATGCGGCGCAACATCTGCTCGATGTGGTGCGCCAATTCCTCCCGGCCACCGATACGGCGGAACCTGCCAGTGAATGGAACCGCATCGCCCCCGCCCCGCTGGGTACAGCCCCCGAGTACGCAGATTTGTCAGACGTGAAGGGCCAGGCCGGAGCCAAGCGCGCCCTGGAAATCGCTGCAGCCGGTGGACACAGCCTGTTGCTCGTGGGTCCACCGGGTTCGGGAAAATCCATGCTCGCGCAACGCTTCGCCGGCCTGCTGCCCCCCATGACGGTGGACGAGGCCCTGCAAAGCGCGGCCCTGGCCAGCCTGGGTGGCCGCTTCTCGCTGGAAAAGTGGGCCACCCGTCCTACAGGCAGCCCGCACCACAGCGCCAGCGCCGTGGCCCTGGTGGGCGGCGGCTCCCCGCCGCGTCCCGGCGAGATCTCTCTGGCACACAACGGTGTGCTCTTCCTGGACGAACTCCCCGAATTTCCCCGAGCCGCGCTCGAAGCCCTGCGCGAACCCCTGGAAACCGGGCGCATCACCATCTCGCGCGCCGCACGGCGCGCCGAGTTCCCGGCACGTTTCCAGCTGGTGGCAGCCATGAACCCATGCCCTTGCGGCTATCTGGGTTCGCGTCTGAAAGCCTGCCGCTGCACACCGGATCAGGTGGCGCGTTACCAGGGCAAGCTCAGCGGCCCCTTGCTGGACCGCATCGACCTGCACGTGGAGGTGGGCGCACTGCCACCTGAAGATTTGCTGCACGCCCCGCCAGGCGAATCCACAGCCAGTTTGCGGCAGCGCTGCGCTACCGCCCGCGAGCGCGCCGTGCAGCGCCAGGGCAAGCCCAATCAAGCGCTGCAAGGGCAGGAGATTGACGTGCACAGTGCGCTGGAGCCGGCGGCGGCCAAGTTCCTCAACACCACAGCGGCACGCCTGGGTTGGTCAGCACGCGGCATCCACCGGACCTTGCGTGTGGCCCGCACCATTGCCGATCTGGCGGGTGCCGCAAACACCCAAGTAGCACACGTGGCCGAGGCCGTGCAATACCGGCGGGCGCTGCACGCTTCCGTGTAGAACGTTGCTTGCCATAATTGGCCGAATGCCGTTTGCCCAATCGCACCACCGCCACTTCGTGGGCTGGCTGTCGCTCGCACAGCTCATCAGTTGGGGCAGCGTGTTCTACGCGTTCGCGGTGTTGATGGAGCCCATGGAGCGGGACCTCGGGTTGAGCCGCACGCAATCGTCCCTCGCCTTCAGCCTGACCTTGCTTACCGAGGGACTGCTGGCCTACCCGGTGGGGCGCCTGATCGAGCGCGGGTTTGAGCGCGCCGTCATGACCACGGGCTCGGTGCTGCTGGGCAGCTTGCTGGCCCTGCACAGCCGGGTCGAGAGCATGGCGGCGTTCTACGCCGTGTGGATCGGGCTGGGCGCCGCAGCGTCCTGCACCCTGTACACGCCTGTGTTTGCCGTGGTGACGCGGCGTTATCCCAACGACTTCCGGCGCGCCATCATCACCCTCACGTTTCTGGGTGGCCTGGCCAGCACGGTGTTTACGCCGCTGACGGCGTGGCTGATCCAGCAAGTGGGCTGGCGCCAGGCCCTGCTGTGGCTGGGCGCCTTCCACTGGCTGCTGTGCGCGCCCATCCACGCCTGGGTATTGCGTGGCTCCGGCGACCCCGAGCATCCAGCCCCTCGCCCCGCCGCTGCGTTGCCTCCGCTGGGGCGCTACCTGCGCAGTCCGGCGTTTGCCCTCATCAGTGTGTTCGTGGTGCTGATGATGGGCGTCACGGCGGCGCTGCCCGCCCACATGGTGAGCCTGCTGCGCGAGGGTGGCCTGAGCGAAGCCTGGGTCATCGCCCTTCCGGCCAGCATGGGCGTGATCCAGGTCGTGGGCCGGCTGCTGCTGTTCTTCTTTGAGCATCGCTTTGACGTGCATGTGGCCAACCGCTTCATCCCCACCCTGGTGCCGCTGGGCATACTGGCGCTGATCCTGGGCAGTGGCCACGCGCAGGCCGCCCTGGTGTTCGTCCTGCTCTATGGCTTGGGCAACGGCATGATGACCATCGTCAAAGGCACGGCCATGGCGCAGTACGTCAGCCGCGAACACACGGCGTCACTCAACGGTGTGCTCGGGTTTCCGCTGGCCCTGGCGCGCGCTGGCGCGCCGCTGCTGCTGGGGGTGTTGTGGAGCCCCGCCGTTGGGTATCGGCTGAGCTTGTGGTTGCTGCTGGCCGCCGGCGTGCTGGCCGTAGGCGCCCTGTGGCTCGCTCAGCGCCACGTGCTGGCTGGCACAGCGCACGGGTGACGCGAGCCCGTTGAGTGAGGGCCACGGTTTCGTCCTGATTACACTCTTTTCCAGCGTATCCTCCGCCCGCAAGGACCTCCCATGCCTCAGGTTTTCACCCGCGTCGCCCTTCGCCGACCCGCATCTCGGATGCGTTGTGGCCTCGCCGTCCTGCTGCTCCTTCCCTTTGGAGCTCACGCCGTGCAGGACTGCACGTTGAACGGTGGCTCCGTAAACCCGGCCAACGGCCACACGACGGCCGGCAAGACCGGCATCATGCGTTGCGTGGACCGCGACACGGGGCAATTGATGCGCGAGGAAGAACTGCGCGACGGCAAGTCGGTGGGGCTGGAGCGCTACTACCGTGATGGCAGATTGGAAAAGGAGCACACCGTGAATGAGCGCGGCAACAAGCACGGCCGCGCCCGTGAATTTGCGCCGAATGGACAGGTACTGCGTGACGCCACCTACGACAACGGCAACGAGGTGGGCCTGGTACGCCGCTACGATGAAGCCGGTCACCTGCGCCGCGCTACCTTCTACGCGCGCCCTGACGGGGAACGAGCCTTTGCCGAATTCACGTCCAGCGGCAAGTTAAGCGATCTGGTCTGCGACAGCGAGCCGCGCCTGGCACCGGAGGTAGACGACGCTCGGCTGTGTGGCTTTCAGGGCGTGTCGAAAGTGGAGTTCTTCTCCGAGCGCAACGCCGTGCATTCGCGCATCACCCTGGACGGCGGCAAGCGCACGCGCCAGGAGCGTCTGTACGACGACGGCACGCTCATGCAGGTGACCCAGTTGCAGGACAACCGACGTATCGAGCAACGTTTCTCCGCCAAGGGCGTAAAGCTGCGCGAGGACCAATTCGTGGTGGCCGGCCAGCGCAGCACGCGCGAGCTGGAGCAGCAGTTTTCAGAGGATGGCAAGCTGACCCAAGAGAAACGCTGGCGCGACGGCGAGCCGCTGAGCGAACGCCGCTTCTACCTGAACGGCCAGCCCAAGGACCAGACGCTGTACAGCTCGGAGAACGGCGTACGCCAGCAGCTGCGCAGTCACTATCACGACAATGGTCAACTCGCCAGGGAAGGACGCTATGTCGGCGTGTCACGATACCGCGATGTGCCCGTGGGCACGCACCGATCCCTGAACGAGAAGGGGCGGCAACTGTCGGAGTCCACCTACGACGACAAAGGCCGTCTCACGCGCGAGCGCTCCTGGGACGATAGCGGCAAGCTAGAACGGGATGACGCCGTGTTCGAGGACGGCTCGCGCAAGGCCTATTCAAAGTAGCAAAAGCAGCAAGGCCGCGGCGCCACGACCGGCGCGGCCACTCAGCGCGGAGCCGCGACCTTCTGGTCGATGGCGCCGCACACGCTTTGGCCATCGCGGCCCTTCATTTCGATGCGCACCGTGTCGCCCACCTGCATGAAGTCCGTGCTGGCTTTGCCATCCTGGATGGCTTCCAGAGCACGTTTTTCCAGGATGCAGCCGTAGCCGTGCGTGCGATCGGTGTTGCTCACCGTGCCAGAACCTATGATGGAGCCAGCCCGCACGTTGCGCGTCCTGCACAAATGGGAAATGAGCTGGCCGAAGTGAAAGGTCATTTCCGGGCCCGCCTCGCACATGCCCACCTTGCGGCCGTTCCAGCTCACCTGCAGCGTCAGGTGCACGCGCCCCGAGTCCCAGGCCGACCCCAGTTCGTCCGGCGTCACGGCCACGGGGCTGAAGGCCGTGGCCGGCTTGCTCTGCACAAAGCCAAAACCCTTTTCCAGTTCGCTCGCCACCAGCTTGCGCAGGCTCACATCGTTGGCCAGCATGATCAGGCGCACGCCTTCGAGCGCCTGCTCAGCCGGGGTGCCCATGGGCACGTCGCCGGTGATCACTGCCAGTTCCGCTTCGAAGTCCACGCCATGGGCCACATCGGCGCGCACGTCGTCGCACGGCCCCAGAAAATCGTCGCTGCCGCCCTGGTACATCAGGGGGTCGGTGCAAAAACTCTTGGGCACCTCGGCGCCATGCGCCTTGCGCACCAGTTCCACATGGTTCAAGTAGGCCGAGCCGTCCGCCCACTGGTAGGCCCGCGGCAGCGGTGCCATGCACTGCGCCGGATCAAACGGAAAAGCGTGGCGTGCCTTGCCCTGGTTCAGCACCTCGTACAGGTCCTGCAACTGGGGCGCCAGAAAGTTCCAGTCATCCAGTACCTGCTGCAGGCGGTGGGCGATGCCAGTCGCATAATGCGCGGTGCTCAAATCGCGAGAGACCACGACGAGCTGGCCGTCGCGTGAGCCGTCTTTGTAGGTGGCGAGTTTCATGGAGTCGTCTGGCGAAACGGCGCTCAGGCGCCGGGAACTTGTCGTGCCGTTTGTGTGTGTTCTGAACCGGGTCCGATTCTAGTGAACAAGCCGTCGCCGCCTGGCGCACCATGCCTGGGCACACTGGGTGCCCTGACCCTGCTGGTCATGCTGGCGCACATGGTGCTGCTGCGCGGCTGGCCCGCGCGCTTCGCGCTGCAACGCACACCGCTGCCTCAGGCCTGGACCGTGCGCGACGTCCATCTGCCGACAACGGTCCCACCACTGGCCACTCCGCCCGCGGCCCCTAGGCCGGTAGCCGCGCCCCGGCGTCTGCCACCCCCATCGCCGGCACAGCCCACGCCACCATCGGCAACAGTGTCCGGCGACGTGGCGGCGCTGCCCACCCGCGAAGCCTCCAGCCCTCTTGAAGCGGCCCCACCCGCAGCCCCCGCATCGGCGCCCCCGGCCGTGGAGCCGACACCGCCCGCCGCCCCGGCCACACCCCCCGCGCGCGAGCTGGACCGCCAAGTCCGGCCCGAACACCTGGCCGTGGCGCCCTCCGTGCGCCTGCTGTACGACGTGTCCGGCCAGGCCAAGGGCTTCAACTACAGTGCCCGCTCGGAGCTGCTGTGGCGCCAGGACGGGTAACGCTACGACGCACGCGTGGAAGTCAGCGCCTTTTTGCTGGGCTCGCGCGTGCAGACCAGCACCGGCCAGCTCGGCAGCGACGGCCTGGAGCCAGCCCGCTTCTCGGACAGGCTGCGCAGCGAGCAGGCGGCGCACTTCGTACGCGACCAGGGCAAGGTCGTCTTCAGCGCGAACACTCCGGAAGCCCCGCTGCTGCAAGGCGCGCAGGACCGCTTGAGCGTGCTGTTCCAGCTGGCGGCCATGCTGGCCGGGGAACCGCAGCGCTACCCGCCGGCCACCACCATCACCCTGCCCATCGTGGGCCCACGCGACGCGGACACTTGGCTCTTTACCGTGGGCGAGCCCGAAACCCTGCACCTGCCTGGCGGCGAACTGGCCACCCTCAAGCTCACCCGCAACCCGCGCTCGGAGTACGACCAGCGGCTGGAGCTCTGGCTCGCCCCCTCCCTGGGTTATCTGCCGGTGCGCCTGCGCCTGTCCCAGGCCAATGGCGATGTGCTGGATCAGCAATGGCGCGCCAGCCGGGAGGCACCTTGAAATCGGCACGAACGTGGCCATGTACACGGAAATCAGAAGGACAAGGCCCCCATGAAAATGCTTTATGACTCGGAATCGTTTGTGGTGGTCCACATGCAGCCCCATGCCTGGACCCAGGAGGAGGCTACGCCCGGCGCGAGCGAGCAGGACAAGCCGCAATTCCCCGTCGTGGAGCGCCACGGCTTCGAGATCGTGGACAAGCGCTCCGGCAAGGAGGTGTACCTGGACGGCTCTTGGGCCGAACTGTTCCAGCGCCAGATCCTGGCGTGGCAGCAAAACACCCCCACGCAGGAAGAAGTCGAGCACACCCTGGAGCAGTACGCCGAACTGGCGCAGAACCCGGTGGTGATGCACTAGCCTGCGCTGTACCTGCCTTCAGTGGTGCACAAATAGCCCCGACCCGACCAGCAGCGTCAACCCCACCACCAGGCAGGCGGCCGCCCACAGCCCGGCCACCTTGCCCGACTTGGCCCACAGCGACATGGGCGCCAGCCCAATGACGATGATTCCGATGCCCGTGATCACGGCCTGCAGGCCATCGGCACTGACTTCCGCGCCATGCAGTTTGGTCGTACGCCCGTAGTAATGTTCGGTGGCGATGATGAAGACGCCATATACGGACATCAAGGCGCTCACCCCTGCGGCCAGCCATTTGTCCCGGGCGGACTGTCTACTGGAGTGAGGCGGCGACGCAGGCATGTTGGCGTTGGTGAATTGATTATCAGTTTGCGAGACATGTCGCGAAGTTCCGTCATGGGCGGCGCGAGATGCTCTAGGAGGGTGCCCCTGCTGCGGCTTGACCGAGGCAGTCGATCCGCCTCCGGGCTTGACGCCTGTAGACCATTTGCGAATGAACCACGCGATATAGCTCCATGCGAAGAACGCGATGAAAATGACTCCTGTCCAGCCAAACAGATTTCGCTCATTGATGCGGGCCGAATAGGCCCGTTCGTCAGGATTTTCCAAGAAGCGTTGCATCGTCCGAATCAAGTTGGACTTCCATACGTCGCCCACGCTGGACGCCGCTTCGGTTACGGGGATGGGCCCGTTGCTCCCTTCCAGAACCACCGTGCTGGCCAAGGTAACCCGGGACGTAGTGTCAACATCTCGCGTGCGATACCCCACGTCCTTGACGTTCCATACCTTCGCCCGACGCTCAAACAAGCCAAACAGCCGAGTTTCTCGTATCTCGCAATTTGCGGGTCGCCCGGATTCAACCCTGTGACAGTTCACTTCCAGGGTGGCAAAACCCACAAACAGCATGGCCAAAGGAAAAGCCACGAGCAACAGCAATCCCACCCAGGCCAACGCCTTGGTGAGACGAGGGTGTGACCGGTGTGGGCGACCGCTGCGGACCATCTTCCGTGAAACGGCTGGCAAAGGTATCCGCACTATAGCCGGCCCAGCGGAAGTCCGGCTACTGGCGGCGCGGGTCATCCAGGCGCCATTTTGGCGCGAATATTGCTTGTAATTGGTGCATTGGTCGTAAATTCATTCTGAACGCACCAAATCAACGCATTTTTCCCGGGGATTGTTCATGGAAGCACTAAAACAGGGCTCGAACGCGCTGTTCATTTTGCTGGGCGGCATCATGGTGCTGGCCATGCATGCGGGTTTTGCCTTTCTGGAACTGGGCACGGTCCGCAAGAAGAATCAGGTCAATGCGCTGGTGAAAATACTGGTGGACTTCTCCGTATCCACCGTGGTGTATTTCCTGGTGGGCTACGCCGTGGCCTATGGCACCAGCTTCTTCGTGGGGGCGGAGCAACTGGCCGCGAAGAACGGCTATGAGCTGGTGAAGTTCTTCTTCCTGCTCACATTCGCGGCGGCCATTCCAGCCATCATTTCCGGCGGCATTGCGGAGCGGGCGCGATTTTGGCCGCAGTTGCTGGCCACGGCCATGATCGTGGGTTTCGTGTACCCGATGTTCGAGGGCGTGAGCTGGAACGGCGCTCTGGGCATCCAGGCCGGGCTGAAGGCGCTGACCGGGTACGAGTTCCACGACTTCGCGGGTTCGGTGGTGGTGCATGCGGTGGGGGGCTGGCTGGCGCTGCCGGCGGTGCTGCTGCTGGGCGCGCGCAGCAACCGCTATCGCAAGGATGGCTCGATTTCGGCGCATCCGCCCTCCAGCATCCCGTTCCTGGCGCTGGGAGCGTGGATTCTGACGGTGGGGTGGTTCGGCTTCAATGTGATGAGCGCGCAGACCATCGACAAGATCTCGGGCCTGGTGGCGGTGAACTCGCTCATGGCCATGGTGGGCGGCACGCTGGCGGCGCTGGCCGTGGGCAAGAACGACCCGGGCTTTGTGCACAACGGGCCGCTGGCTGGGTTAGTGGCGGTGTGCGCCGGGTCGGACCTGATGCACCCGCTGGGGGCGCTGGTGACGGGCGGCGTGGCCGGCACCGTCTTCGTGGTCATGTTCACGCTGACGCAGAACCGGTGGAAGATCGACGATGTATTGGGCGTGTGGCCACTGCACGGGCTATGCGGCACCTGGGGGGGTCTGGCGGCGGGCATCTTCGGCAGCAAGCTGCTGGGTGGCGTGGGCGGCGTGAGCTTTTGGGCGCAGGTATTGGGCACGACGCTGGGCGTGGTGTGGGCTTTTGCCTGCGGCTACGCGGTGTACGGGTTGCTCAAGGCCACGCTGGGCTTGCGCCTGAGCCAGGAAGAAGAGTTCGAGGGGGCGGACCTTTCGATCCACAAGATTGGCGCCACGCCTGACCGCGAGGTGAACTGGTAGCTCCGGCTCGACACCGGTGCAGCCCCAGGATATGCCAGTACTGAGGGCCTGCGTCCGCGTTGAGTGGGGCGTCAAGCCTTCAGATACTCCGCCTTGCCGCCCAGCCAGCGCTCCATGTGGCGGCGCGCCAAGTCGGGATGCTGATCGAGCATCTTCGGGGCCACGGACCTCGCCCACTCCAGCAAATCGCCGTCGCTGCTGAGATCGGCAAAGCGCAGCAGGGGAGCGCCCGACTGGCGTGCGCCCAGGAACTCGCCCGGGCCGCGGATCTCCAGGTCGCGGCGAGCGATCTCGAAGCCGTCGCTCGTGTCCACCATGGCCCTGAGACGCTCGCGTGCCGCCTCGCCCAGACGCGGCGCCTCACCCGTGGAATAGAGCAGCACGCAAGCCGAGGCCGCAGCGCCGCGCCCGACACGCCCGCGCAGCTGGTGCAACTGGCTCAAGCCAAAGCGTTCGGCATGCTCCACCACCATGAGCGACGCGTTGGGCACGTCCACGCCGACTTCGATCACGGTGGTGCTCACCAGCACCTGCATCTGTCCCGCCGCGAACAGCGACATGACGGCCTTCTTCTCGGCCACTGGCATGCGCGAATGCAGCAGTCCGACCATTGCAGCGGCGTGCGTGCCACGCAGAGCGGCCGACAGCTCGGCATGTGTGCGCGTCGCGTTGGCCAGGTCCAGTGTTTCGCTTTCCCCGATCAGCGGGCACACCCAGTAGACCTGCCGCCCTTGGGCGATCTGGTCGCGAATCCGCTCAATGACCTGGTCGCGTCGCCGCTCGTGCACGAGCCTGGTAACGATGGGGGTGCGCCCCGGTGGCAGTTCGTCCAGCGTGGACACCTCCAGGTCGGCGTAGTAGCTCATGGCCAGGGTGCGTGGGATGGGCGTGGCCGTCATCATGAGCATATGCGGCTCCATCGGTTCGTTATCGGCCAACAGCTTGCTGCGCAGCGCCAGCCGCTGCGCCACGCCAAAGCGATGCTGCTCGTCGATGATGGCCAGCGCCAGTTTCTGAAATCGCACCTTGTCCTGGATCACGGCGTGCGTGCCCACCACCAGCGCGGCCTCGCCGCTTTCGATCAGGGCCAGCATGGCGCGGCGCTCTCCTGCCTTCTGGCTACCTGTGAGCCAAGCCGTCCGCACGCCCAGGGGTTCCAGCCAGCTGACGAGCTTGGCGAAGTGCTGCTCGGCCAGGATTTCCGTGGGCGCCATGAGGGCGCATTGCCAGCCCGCTGCGATGCAACGCGCCGCAGCGAGCGCAGCCACCACGGTCTTGCCCGAACCCACGTCTCCCTGCAGCAGGCGGTGCATGGGCACCGACCGGGCCAGGTCGTGGGCAATCTCGGTACTCGCGCGGCGTTGCGCACCGGTGAGATCGAAGGGCAGGACCTGCAGCAGCCGCTGCGCCAGATCATGCGTCGCGCCTTGCCCCGTGATTTGCAGTGCAGGCGCCTGCAACGCGTCGCGCCCGCGCTTGGCCTGCAACTGCGACAACTGCTGTGCCACGAGCTCCTCGGCCTTGAGGCGCTGCCAAGCCGGATGACTGCGGTCCTGCAAGGTAAGCAGCGCGGTGTCGGGCGCAGGGTGATGGAGAAAGGTCAATGCCTCGCGCAGGTTCCACGCGCTGCCGCCCGGGCTGGGCACGGCAAACGGCAACGTGTCCGACAGGTCGGCGCGCGCCAGGCCGGACAGCACGGCACGGCGCAAGTAGGCCTGCGGCAAACCCGCCACGGTGGGGTACACCGGCGTCAACGCCGTGGGCAGCTCACCCCCCGCCGCCTTGAAGGCGGGGTGCATCATGGTCCACCCCATCAGGCCACCGCGGACCTCACCCCGCACCCGCAGGCGCGAGCCGACCGCCAGCGCTTTCTGCTGCGAAGGGTAGAAATGAAAGAAGCGCAGCGTGCAAGTGTCGGAGCCGTCATCCACCGTCACCAGCAACTGGCGGCGCGGGCGCGGCGTGACCTGACAGGCCGTCACCGTGGCCTCGATCTGAAGCATTTCGCCATCTCGCGCGTCACGCAGCCGGCAGATGCGGGTTTCATCCTCGTAGCGCAGTGGCAGGTGCAGCGCCAGGTCGATGTCGCGCACGAGGCCCAACTTGTGTAGAGCCTTTTGGGGAGCGCTGGGTGCGGCAGACATGAAGCTGGGTAACGAGGGATGTCACGGATTTTGCCCTGCAACGGATGGCTACCGCCACACCTCGCATACACTTGAAAAAATGCTCAAGCGAATCCGCGTCGACCAGCTCACCCTCGGCATGCATCTGAAGGAATTTTGCGGTTCCTGGATGGAGCATCCATTCTGGCGTACATCGTTTGTCATCAGTGATCCGAAGGACATCTCCAGCATCCTGTCCAGCAGCATCAAGGAAGTGTGGATCGACACTGATCTGGGGTTGGATGTGGCGCCAGGCGAAGCCGCGTTGTCGGAAACCGAGTCCTCGCAGCTGGTCGAGGCCGAACTGCGCGGCATGGCCGCCACCCATCGCAAGACCGCGCCAGCCAGCATGGCCGACGAACTGGACCGCGCCGCCATGATCTGCGCACGCTCGAAGCAGGCCGTGACGTCCATGTTTGCCGAGGCACGCATGGGGCAGGCAGTCAACACCGCGGGCGCCCAGCGCATGGTGGAGGAAATCTCTGACTCCATCACACGCAACCCCGGCGCGCTCATCAGTCTGGCACGCCTGAAGACGGCCGATGACTACACGTATATGCATTCAGTGGCGGTTTGCGCTCTCATGATCGCCTTGGGCCGGCAGCTCAAACTGGAAGAGTCGCTGACCCGTTCCCTGGGCGTAGCCGGCTTGCTGCACGATCTCGGCAAGGCAACGATTCCCCTTGAGGTGTTGAACAAGCCCGGCAAGCTCACGGATGAAGAGTTCAACATCATCAAGAGCCATCCACGCAACGGACATGACATGCTTCTGGGGGGCGAAAGCGTGGACGCCATCGCATTGGACGTCTGTCTACACCATCACGAAAAGACCGATGGCTCCGGCTACCCCGAGCACCTCAACGATGCGGCGATCAGCCTGTATGCCAAGATGGGCGCCGTGTGCGACGTGTACGACGCCATCACGTCCAACCGACCCTACAAGGCAGGTTGGGACCCGGCGGAGTCGTTGAAGAAGATGGCCGAGTGGTCCAAGGGTCACTTCGACCCGGCGGTGTTCCAGGCCTTCGTGAAAAGCCTGGGCATCTACCCCATCGGCTCGCTGGTGCGCCTTGCTTCCGGGCGCATCGGCATCGTGACCGGGCAAACCGCGCTGTCGTTGCTGATGCCCACCGTGAAGGTGTTCTATTCCACCAAGAGTGGCATGCGCATCAATCCGGAGGTGGTGGATTTGTCGCGCCCTGGCTGCATCGAAAAGATTGTTGCCCGCGAGGATCCAGAGAAATGGCGGTTCCCCGACCTGAATGAGCTGTGGTCGGGTCAAGCCGTCTGAAGCCCTTGACTATGCCTGTTTTCACCCTCAGCGACTTCGACTTCGTCCTGCCGCCTGAACTCATCGCCCAGCATCCTGCCGCCGAACGCAGCGCCTCCCGGCTGCTGGACGGTACGCACGACGTGCCGGTGGACCGCGTCTTTCATGAGCTGCCCTCGCTGCTGAACTTCGGCGACCTGCTGGTGTTCAACGATACCAAGGTGCTCAAGGCACGCCTGTTTGGCGAGAAGCCCAGCGGGGGCAAGGTGGAGCTGCTGGTGGAGCGCGTGCTGGGCGGCAACCAGGTGGCCGCGCACATGCGCGTGAGCAAGAAGCCCGAGGTGGGCAGCACGCTGCACCTTCACGGCCAGGGCCATGTGAGCGCCACTCTGCTGGGGCGCTGGCCCGACGCCACTGGCCCGCTGTTTCGCTTCGTGCTGAGCAACGACGCGGGCGACGACCCCTACGCGCTGATGGAACAGCACGGCCACGTGCCACTGCCGCCGTACATCACGCACACCGACTCTGCCGAGGACGAGCGCCGCTACCAGACCGTGTTTGCGCGGCAACCCGGCGCGGTGGCCGCGCCCACGGCGGCACTGCACTTTGACGATGCCCTGCTGGCGCGCTTCGACGCGCTGGGCGTGCAGCGCGCCTGCGTCACGCTGCACGTCGGTGCCGGCACCTTCCAGCCGGTGAAGACCGAGAACCTGGCCGACCACCAGATGCACAGCGAGTGGTACGACGTGCCCGTAGCCACGCAGCAGGCCATTGTCGCGTGCCGCGCGCGCGGTGGCCGCGTCGTGGCGGTGGGCACCACCACCGTGCGCACACTCGAATCCTGGGCCCTGTCCGGCCAGGCGCAGGGCGACACGCGCATCTTCATCACGCCGGGGTTTGCCTTCAAGATGGTGGACGTGCTGGTGACCAACTTTCACCTGCCCAAGAGCAGCCTGATGATGCTGGTCAGCGCCTTCGCGGGTTACGAGCACGTGATGGCCCTGTACGCCCACGCCATCGCCCAGCGCTACCGGTTTTTCAGCTATGGGGACGCGATGCTGCTTGCACGACAATCGCCCCATGCTGCAGTTTGAACTCCTCACCACCGACCCCGCCTCCCACGCCCGTCGCGGCACGCTCACGCTGAACCACGGCGTGGTGCAGACACCCATCTTCATGCCGGTGGGCACCTACGGCACAGTCAAGGGCGTGACGCCGCGGTCGCTGGACGAGATGGGCGCGCAGATCATCCTGGGCAACACCTTCCACCTGTGGATGCGCCCGGGGCTGGACGTGTTGGCGCAGTTTGGCGGGCTGCATGCTTTCGAGAACTGGCACAAGCCCATCCTCACGGACTCGGGTGGCTTTCAGGTGTGGTCGTTGGGCGAGATGCGCAAGATCAGCGAGGAGGGCGTGCGCTTTTCCTCGCCCGTGAACGGCGACAAGCTGTTCCTCACGCCCGAAGTGTCGATGCAGATCCAGACGGTGCTGAACTCCGACATCGTGATGCAGTTCGACGAGTGCACGCCCTACGAGACCAAGGGCCACCTCACCACCGAACGCGAAGCGCGCGCCTCCATGGAACTGAGCCGGCGCTGGGCACAGCGCTGCATCACGGAATTTGCCCGGCTGGAGAACCCCAACGCCTTGTTCGGCATCGTGCAAGGCGGCATGTTCGAGGGCCTGCGCGAGGAATCCCTGGCCGCCCTGGTGGAGATGAACCTCCCCGGCTATGCCGTGGGCGGCGTGAGCGTGGGCGAACCCAAGGAAGACATGCAGCGCATCATGGCGCACACCCCGCACCGCCTGCCCGCGCACAAGCCGCGCTACCTGATGGGCGTGGGCACGCCGGAAGACCTGGTGGAGGGCGTGGCCGCTGGCGTGGACATGTTCGACTGCGTCATGCCCACGCGCAACGCCCGCAACGGCCACTGGTTCACGCGCTTTGGCGACCTGAAGATCCGCAACGCGCGCCACAAGACCGACCCCAACCCCATCGACCCCACCTGCACCTGCTACACCTGCGCCGGTTCGGGCGGCAGCGGCGGTTTCAGCCGCGCCTACCTGCACCACCTGGACCGCTGCGGCGAGATGCTGGGCCCCATGCTGGCCAGCATCCACAACCTGCACTACTACCTGAACCTGATGCGTGAAGTGCGCGAGGCGCTGGACGCGGGACGCTTTGGCGATTTCGCGCGGCAGTTCAGGGCGGATCGGGCGCGCGGAGTCTGATCCCGCGCGTTGGTGCGGAGGAACCGGGGTCCGCGCCCCTGGAAGCCTGGCGCTGATCTAGAATCTCCCCTCTCCAAGGAGCGTTGCAGCGGGCTTGAGACCGGTTCTCGCCCGCCAGGCTTGGATGCATCAACGACGCTCACCTGAACCCCCAAGGTGAGACGCATGTCCGAAGTTTCTGTCCCCCCCCTGTTGCTGTCGGGCCTGGAGCCCGTGCGCATTGACGAGCAATCATTGTTCATCAACATCGGCGAACGCACCAACGTCACGGGGTCCAAGGCGTTCGCGCGCCTGATCCTCAACAGCGAGTACGAGCAGGCCCTGGCGGTGGCGCGCCAGCAGGTGGAAAACGGCGCTCAGATCATCGACATCAACATGGACGAGGCCATGCTCGATAGCAAGGCCGCCATGGTGCGCTTCTTGAACCTGATCGCCAGCGAGCCGGACATTGCGCGTGTGCCCATCATGATCGACTCGTCCAAGTGGGAGGTGATCGAGGCCGGCCTGCGCTGCATCCAGGGCAAGGGCATCGTGAACTCGATCAGCATGAAGGCCGGCGTCGAGGAGTTCAAGCACCAGGCCCGGCTGATCAAGCGCTACGGCGCGGCGGCCGTGGTGATGGCGTTTGACGAGCAGGGCCAGGCCGACACCTACGAACGCAAGATCACCATCTGCGAACGCGCCTACCGCATCCTGGTGGACGAGGTGGACTTCCCCCCGGAAGACATCATCTTCGACCCCAACATCTTTGCCATCGCCACCGGCATCGAGGAGCACAACAACTACGCGGTGGACTTCATCGAGGCCACACGCTGGATCAAGCAGCACCTGCCCGGCGCCTAAGTGTCGGGCGGCGTGTCCAACGTCTCGTTCAGCTTCCGCGGTAACGACCCAGTGCGCGAGGCCATCCACACCGTGTTCCTGTACCACGCGATCAAAGCCGGCATGGACATGGGCATTGTCAACGCGGGCATGGTGGGGGTCTATGACGAGCTGGAGCCCACCCTGCGCGAGCGCGTGGAGGACGTGGTGCTCAATCGCCGCCCGGACGCGGGCGAACGCCTGGTGGAGATCGCGGAAAGCGCCAAGGGCGCGGCCAAGGACGACAGCAAGAAGCTGGAGTGGCGCGGCACACCCGAGCAGCCCGTGCCCGTGGCGCAGCGCCTGTCGCACGCGCTGGTGCACGGCATCACGGAGTTCATCGACCAGGACACGGAGGAGGCCTACCGCGAGATCCTGGCCAGGGGCGGGCGTCCCCTGCACGTGATCGAAGGCCCCTTGATGGACGGCATGAACATCGTCGGCGATCTGTTCGGCCAGGGCAAGATGTTCCTGCCGCAGGTGGTGAAGTCGGCGCGCGTGATGAAGCTGGCCGTGGCGCACCTGGTGCCCTACATCGAGGAGGAGAAGCGTCAGCAGGCCGCCGCCGGCGAGGACGTGAAGGCCAAGGGCAAGATCATCATCGCCACGGTCAAGGGCGACGTGCACGACATCGGCAAGAACATCGTCACCGTGGTCCTGCAGTGCAACAACTTCGAGGTCATCAACCTGGGTGTGATGGTGCCCTGCCACGAGATCCTGGCACGCGCCAAGGTGGAAGGCGTGGACATCGTGGGCCTGTCCGGTCTCATCACCCCCAGCCTGGAAGAAATGCAGGTGGTGGCGGCCGAGATGCAGAAGGACGACTACTTCCGCATGAAGAAGATTCCGCTGCTCATTGGCGGTGCCACCACCAGCCGCGTGCACACGGCCGTGAAGATCGCGCCGCACTACGACGGGCCCGTGGTCTACGTGCCCGACGCCTCACGCAGCGTGGGCGTGGCGCAGTCGCTGCTGGGCGAACAGTCCCCCCAGTACCTGGACGAACTGCAGGCCGACTACGAGCGCGTGCGGCAGCAGCACGCCAGCAAAAAAACCACCCCGCTGTGGCCCTTGGCCAAGGCGCGCGCCAACAAGACCCCCATCGTCTGGCGCGGCTACACCCCACCCAAACCAAAATTCCTGGGCCGGCGCGTGTTCAAGAACTTTGATCTGACGGAACTGGTGAATTACATTGACTGGGCCCCGTTCTTCCAGACCTGGGACCTGGCCGGGCCGTATCCGCAGATCCTGCAGGATGAGGTGGTGGGCGCACAGGCGCGGCAGGTGTTTGCCGACGCGCAGGACATGCTCCGGCGCCTGATCGAGGGGCGCTGGCTCAGCGCCAGCGCGGTCGTGGGCTTCTACCCCGCGAACAGCGTGAACGACGACGACATTGAGTGCTACACCAACGAGTCCCGCACCCAAGTGGCGTTCACCTGGCACGGCCTGCGCCAGCAGACGGAAAAACAGGTGATCGACGGCGTGCTGCGGCCCAGCCGCTGCCTGGCGGATTTCATCGCCCCCAAGTCCAGCGGCGTGGCCGACTACATCGGGGTGTTCGCGGTCACCGCCGGCTTGGGGGTGGAGAAGAAGGAACAGGCCTTCATCGACGCGCACGACGACTATTCGGCCATCCTGTTCAAGGCGCTGGCCGACCGGCTGGCCGAGGCGTTCGCCGAAAACCTGCACCAGCGCGTACGCACCGACCTCTGGGGCTATGCGCCGCAGGAAGCATTGTCAATCGAAGAGCTGATCCGCGAGGACTACCAAGGCATCCGTCCGGCGCCGGGCTATCCGGCCTGCCCCGAGCACAGCGTCAAGCACGATGTGTTCGACCTGCTGCAGTGCGGGGACATTGGCATGGGCCTGACCGAAGGCCTGGCCATGACGCCCGCCGCCAGCGTGAGCGGCTTTTACTTCAGCCACCCGCAAAGCTGCTACTTCAACGTGGGAAAGATCGGCGAGGATCAGGTGCAGGACATGGCCCAACGGCGCCAGCTAAGTGAGCAAACACTGCGCCGTTTGCTGGCCCCCAACCTGTAGCCGTCTGACAACATGGTGCTCCGTCAGGTCCCGCGCCGAGATCGGGTCGCCTTCTTGGCAGCGGGTGTGGAAGCGGCGACTTTCTTGGCTGCCCCCTTGAGCGCCTGCTTGGCCAGCCCGGTCGCCAGGTGCTTGGTCGTGTCGATGGCCGTCTGCTTGGCTGCGTCCTTCATGGCCGAGGCGGCAATCTGCTGAAACTGCTGCGTCAGCGCCCCCCACCACTGCATGGGATCCACCATTGAGGTAGAGGGCGACTCGGCCGCCTTGGCGGACTTGGTGGTTTTCCTGGAAGGCGCGGGCGCCGCTACGGCGCTGGCCACGCCGGACAGGGTTCGGGCCGTGTCCGCGGCCTTCTCCGTTACCTTTTGCACGCCTGAATAGACCGTGTCGGCTGCCTTGAGCTTGAGTGCGTTGGCCACGTCGCCCATGTTGAAGTTCATGCCCTTGAGCGTGGCGAGGGTCATTTTCTGAACTTCAAGCGCCTGCACCGTGGCGCCCAGCGCCCGGGTGTTCTGTTCCAGCCAAAAGTGCACCGCCTTGAGTTCCTCGATGCGCTTTTCCAACTCCTCCACGTTCAGGGTTGGAGCCACCCAGTTCGCCAGGTTGGGCATTTGCGGAATGGTCTGGCTCGCTCCCTTGGCCAGGTTCTGCAGGAAATCAAAGCCCGGCACGAATTTGCCGAAACCCGAACTCTGTGCGTCGCTCATGATTGGCTCCCGAATTAGTATGTGGTTTGCATCGCGCACGGTACAGCTTAACCGAAGCGCTCGCAAGCCTTGCCCGAGGGTTGCCTGACAGGCGCCCACAACCTTCTTGACGATCACCCGCAGGGATTATTGCGATCCCTTGCGGGTTTCTACGTATAATCAGAGGCTTTGTTGAGATTTCACCGCGTAACTTGGCTGTAATTTTTGATGGCGACAATGACGTTACGCAACGAGATCGACGACGAGGCTGGTGGTTCCGAAGCCGATTTCAGGCCATTGACCGCAGAGCAGGCGCAGCACTTGCGCCAGGAGCTGCGCGTTGTTTCACCCTGGAAGGTTCTTGCGGTGCAGGCGCTGGCGGGGTTGATGGTGGCACTGGCGTGCTGGCTGATCGCGGGGCAGGAAAGCGCTGGCTGGTCCGCCGCCTACGGCGCGCTGACCGTGGTGTTGCCGGGCGCGCTGTTTGCGCGGGGTCTGACCAGTCGCACGTCGTCCGTCAATGCCGGCGCTGCCGCCGTGGGTTTTTTGGTCTGGGAGCTCGTCAAGATCGCCCTGACCGTTGCAATGTTGTTTGCCGCACCACGCCTGGTGACGGCGCTGAGTTGGCCCCTCCTGTTGTTGGGAATGGTGCTGACCATGAAGGTGTACTGGGTGGCGCAGTTGTTGCGCCGCAAACAAATAGCTTGAAGACGAGAACGCAAGATGGCTGCTGAACACGGACCTACCGCCGGTGAATACATCGTTCACCACCTGACGCATCTGCAAAACAAGCCGATGCAGGGCGTCATCGACTTTTCCGTCTACAACCTGGACTCCATCTTCTGGTCCCTGTTGCTGGGCGTGGTGGGGAGCTTCTTCCTCTGGAAGGCGGCGCGCAAGGCCACTTCCGGCGTCCCGGGCCGCTTTCAGGCCGCCGTGGAAATCCTGATCGAGATGGTGGACACTCAGGCCAAGGGCATCATCCACAATGCGCAGAGCCGCAAGGTTGTGGCCCCGTTGGCGCTCACCGTGTTCGTCTGGATCTTCCTGATGAACTCCATGGACTTCCTGCCCGTCGACCTGCTACCCAAGGCGTTTGAACTGATCTATGGCGCCATGGGCCACGATCCCCACCACGCCTACCTGCGCGTCGTGCCCACCGCCGACCTGTCGGTAACCCTGGGCATGTCGGTTTCGGTGCTGTTGGTCTGCCTGGCCTACAACATCAAGATCAAGGGGTTGGGCGGCTGGGTGCATGAGTTGTTTGCCGCGCCGTTCGGCGACAAGTGGTTCCTCTATCCCGTCAATTTCCTGATGCAAATGATCGAATTCGCCGCCAAGACCGTGTCCCACGGCATGCGGTTGTTCGGCAATATGTACGCTGGCGAACTGCTGTTCATGCTGATCGCGCTCATGGGTGGTTCCGCCGCGCTGTCCCTGTCGGGCATCCTGCTGCCGCTGGGCCAGATCATCGCTGGCTCCATCTGGGCCATCTTCCACATCCTGATCGTGGCGCTGCAAGCCTTCATCTTCATGATGCTGACCCTCGTGTATGTGGGTCAGGCGCACGACGCACACTGATCAGCTTTCGTTTTTCCCTGTCCCTCAACCCTTGACTTTTTATTTCCACAGGAGCAAAAAATGGAACACGTACTCGGCTTTGTCGCACTCGCAGCCGGCTTGATCATTGGCCTGGGCGCCATCGGTGCCTGTATCGGCATCGGCATCATGGGCAGCAAGTACCTCGAAGCTGCCGCGCGTCAGCCCGAGCTGATGAACGAACTGCAGACCAAGATGTTCCTGCTGGCCGGTCTGATCGACGCTGCCTTCCTGATCGGCGTCGGTATCGCGATGATGTTCGCGTTCGCCAACCCCTTCGTGCTCGTGAAGTAATTTGCCGATCCTCAACTGACTGAAAGGGTGTTGCTGTGAGCATCAACGCAATTTTGTTCGTCCAGGCCGTCGTGTTGGCGATCCTGGTGTGGTTCACGATGAAGTTCGTGTGGCCACCCATCGCCACCGCACTGGACGAACGTGCCAAGAAAATTGCTGACGGCCTGGCCGCGGCTGACAAGGCCAAATCTGATCTCTCGTCCGCCAACAAGCGTGTCGAGGAAGAATTGGCCAAGTCGCGCAACGAGTCTGCCGTGCGTCTGGCCGATGCCGAGCGCCGCGCTCAGGTCCTGATCGAAGAGGCCAAGGCCAAAGCCACGGAAGAAGGCAACAAGATCATTGCCGCGGCCCAGGTGGAAGCGGAGCAGCAGTCCGTCAAGGCCCGTGAAGCCCTGCGCGAGCAGGTCGCCGCGTTGGCCGTCAAGGGTGCCGAGCAGATCCTGCGCAAGGAAGTGGATGCCAACGTGCACGCCGACTTGCTGGCGCGCCTGAAGACCGAACTGTAAGAGCGGATCATGGCCGAAATCGCAACCATCGCCCGCCCCTACGCCGAAGCGCTGTTCAAGGCTTCGGCCGCCGATTTGAACGGTGCCCAGGCCTGGCTCGACGAACTGGCGGCGATCGCGGGTCAACCGCAATTGCTGCAGTTTGCCGACAGCCCCAAGACCACGTCGACGCAGGTCTTCGACCTCATCATCGGCATTGCCAGAACCCCGCTGTCGGAGCAGGGCAAGAACTTCCTGCGTACGGTGATCGACAATGGCCGTCTGGCTGCGTTGCCGGAAGTGGCGGCGCAGTTTCGCGCCCTGAAAAATGCGCAGTCCGGCTCGTCCGATGCCATCGTGCACAGCGCATTCCCGATCGACGGTGCGGCCCTGGCCGAAGTCGCCGCGACGCTGGAAAGGCGTTTCGCGCGCAAGCTCAATGTCTCCGTACAGCTCCAGCCCGAGCTCATTGGCGGCATTCGCGTCGTGGTGGGTGACGAAGTGCTGGACACCTCCGTCAAAGCCCGCCTGGAACAAATGAAAGTCGCGCTGACGGCCTGAGCGCCCCGCTCGTGCCGCAGGCCCAACATGAAAGAAGGAACGAGTCATGCAACTCAATCCCGCAGAGATTTCTGAACTGATCAAAAGTCGCATTGAAGGCCTGTCCGCCAGCGCCGACATCCGCAACCAGGGCACGGTCGTTTCCGTGACCGACGGCATTTGCCGCATCCACGGTCTGTCCGAAGTGATGCAGGGCGAAATGCTGGAATTCCCCGCCGGCAGCGATGGGCTGCCCACCTATGGCCTGGCCCTGAACCTGGAGCGTGACTCCGTGGGCGCCGTGATTTTGGGCGAGTACGAGCACATCTCCGAAGGTGACACCGTCAAGTGCACGGGCCGCATCCTGGAAGTGCCCGTGGGCCCCGAACTCAGGGGCCGCGTGGTGAACGCGCTGGGTCAGCCGATCGACGGCAAGGGTCCGATCAACGCCCAGATGACGGACGTGATCGAAAAGGTCGCTCCCGGCGTGATTGCACGCCAGTCCGTGAGCCAGCCGATGCAGACCGGCCTGAAGTCCATCGACTCCATGGTGCCCGTGGGTCGCGGCCAGCGCGAGTTGATCATTGGCGACCGCCAGACCGGCAAGACCGCGGTGGCCATCGACACCATCATCAACCAGAAGGGTCAGAACATGACCTGCATCTACGTGGCCATCGGTCAGAAGGCCTCGTCGATCAAGAACGTGGTGCGCTCCCTGGAGCAGGCCGGCGCGATGGACTACACCATCGTCGTGGCCGCCACCGCCTCCGAGTCCGCCGCCATGCAGTACGTATCGGCCTACGCCGGCTGCACCATGGGCGAGTACTTCCGCGACCGCGGCGAGGACGCCCTGATCATTTACGACGACCTGTCCAAGCAGGCCGTGGCCTACCGTCAGGTGTCGCTGCTGCTGCGCCGTCCGCCCGGACGCGAAGCCTATCCTGGCGACGTGTTCTATCTGCACAGCCGCCTGCTGGAGCGCGCCGCCCGCGTCAACGCCGACTACGTGGAAGCCTTCACCAAGGGCGCCGTCAAGGGCAAGACCGGTTCACTGACCGCGCTGCCGATCATCGAGACGCAGGCCGGCGACGTGTCCGCCTTCGTGCCGACGAACGTGATTTCCATCACCGACGGTCAGATCTTCCTGGAAACCTCGCTGTTCAACGCCGGCATCCGCCCCGCCATCAACGCCGGTATTTCCGTGTCGCGCGTGGGGGGTGCCGCCCAGACCAAGCTCATCAAGAACCTGTCCGGTGGTATCCGTACCGACCTGGCGCAGTACCGTGAGTTGGCCGCATTTGCCCAGTTCGCTTCCGACCTGGACGAAGCCACCCGCAAGCAGCTGGACCGCGGCGCCCGCGTGACCGAGATGCTCAAACAGCCCCAGTACAGCCCGCTGCCCATCAGCCTGATGGCCGCCTCGCTGTTTGCCGTGAACAAGGGCTTCCTGGACGACGTGGACGTCAAGAAGGTACTGCCGTTCGAGCATGGCCTGCATGCCCACCTCAAGGACAAGCATGGCGCCCTGCTGGCCAAGCTGGAGGCGGACAAGGCCATGGACAAGGACGCGGAAGCCGAATTGACCGCCGCCATCGCCGCGTTCAAGAAGTCTTTTGCCTGATTCCGGCCTGACACAGTAAGGAGCCTATCGTGGCAGTAGGTAAGGAAATACGCGGCAAGATCAAATCGGTGGAAAACACCAAGAAGATCACCAAGGCGATGGAAATGGTGGCCGCCTCGAAGATGCGCAAGGCGCAGGACCGCATGCGCGCGGCCCGGCCCTACAGCGAGAAGATCCGCAACATCGCCGCCAACCTGGGAGCCGCCAACCCCGAGTACGTGCACCCGTTCATGAAGACCCATGACGTCAAGGCCGCGGGCTTCATCGTGGTCACGACCGACAAGGGCCTGTGCGGCGGCCTCAACACCAACGCCTTGCGCGTGGTGACCCAAAAGCTGCGCGAGACGCAGGCCGCGGGCGTGACCGCCCATGCCGTGGCCATCGGCAACAAGGGCTTGGGTTTCCTGAACCGCGTGGGCGCGCAGGTGGTGTCGCATGCGACGCATCTGGGCGACACGCCGCACCTGGAAAAGCTCATCGGCCCGGTCAAGGTGCTGCTGGATGCCTACGTTCGCGGTGAACTCAACGCCGTGTACATCAGCTACACCCGCTTCATCAACACGATGAAGCAGGAACCGGTCGTGATGCAGTTGCTGCCGCTGTCGGCTGCCGACATGCAGGAACAGGCCAAGGCCAGCGGTCACAAGTACGGCTGGGACTACATCTACGAGCCCGACGCGCAGTCCGTCATCGACGACCTGCTGGTGCGTTACGTGGAGTCCCAGGTGTACCAGGCCGTGGCGGAGAACATGGCGTCCGAGCAGTCCGCGCGCATGGTGGCCATGAAGTCGGCCACGGACAATGCCGGCAACGTCATCGCCGAGCTTAAGCTGGTTTACAACAAGACGCGTCAGGCGGCGATCACGAAGGAACTTTCGGAAATCGTGGCCGGTGCTGCGGCGGTTTAACAAGATTCAAATTATTGGAGCGAAAAATGGCTCAAGTCCAAGGAAAAATTGTTCAGTGTATCGGCGCCGTGGTGGACGTGGAGTTCCCGCGCGACCAGATGCCCAAGATCTATGACGCACTGAAGCTCGAAGGCTCCGCCCTGACGCTGGAAGTGCAGCAGCAGCTGGGTGACGGCATCGTGCGTACCATCGCGCTGGGCTCGTCCGACGGACTGCGCCGCGGCCTGATGGTGCACAACACCGATGCGCCCATCACCGTGCCCGTGGGCAAGGCCACGCTGGGCCGCATCATGGACGTGCTGGGCAACCCCATCGACGAGCGCGGCCCGGTATCGGCCGAGCTGTCCGCCTCCATCCACCGCAAGGCCCCGGCCTACGACGAACTCAGCCCCTCGCAAGAGTTGCTGGAAACCGGCATCAAGGTGATTGACCTGGTGTGTCCGTTCGCCAAGGGCGGCAAGGTGGGCCTGTTCGGTGGCGCTGGCGTGGGCAAGACCGTGAACATGATGGAGCTCATCAACAACATCGCCAAGGCGCACAGCGGCTTGTCCGTGTTTGCCGGCGTGGGCGAGCGTACCCGCGAAGGCAATGACTTCTATCACGAGATGATGGAGTCCGGCGTGGTCAATAGCGAAACCTTGAGCGAGTCCAAGGTGTCCATGGTGTACGGCCAGATGAACGAGCCCCCGGGCAACCGTCTGCGCGTGGCCCTGACCGGCCTGACCATCGCCGAGTCGTTCCGCGACGAAGGCAAGGACGTGCTGTTCTTCGTGGACAACATTTACCGCTACACCCTGGCCGGTACCGAAGTGTCCGCCCTGCTGGGCCGCATGCCTTCCGCCGTGGGCTACCAGCCGACGCTGGCCGAGGAAATGGGCCGCCTGCAGGAGCGCATCACCTCCACCAAGGTCGGTTCCATCACCTCCATCCAGGCCGTGTACGTGCCGGCGGACGACTTGACCGACCCGTCTCCCGCCACCACCTTTGCCCACCTGGACTCCACCGTGGTGCTGTCCCGTGACATCGCCTCGCTGGGTATCTACCCCGCCGTGGATCCCCTGGACTCCACCAGCCGCCAGCTCTCGCCCGAAGTCGTCGGCGAAGAGCACTACACCGTGGCCCGTGCCGTGCAGGGCACGCTGCAACGCTACAAGGAACTGCGCGACATCATTGCGATTCTGGGCATGGACGAACTGGCGCCGGAAGACAAGCTCACCGTGGCCCGCGCGCGCAAGATCCAGCGTTTCCTGAGCCAGCCGTTCCACGTGGCCGAAGTGTTCACCGGCACCTCCGGCAAGTACGTCTCGCTGGCCGAAACGATCCGCGGCTTCAAGATGATCGTCAACGGCGAGTGCGACCACCTGCCCGAACAGGCCTTCTACATGGTGGGCACGATCGACGAAGCCTTCGAGAAGGCCAAGAAGGTCTGAGACCGCTTCCAGCCAAAGCCCCAGGGCCCACGAGAAGCTAAAGGAAATCTATGTCGACCATCCATGTTGATGTTGTCAGCGCCGAGGAGTCGATCTTCTCGGGCGAAGCCCGGTTCGTGGCTTTGCCCGGTGAAGCGGGCGAACTCGGCATCTACCCGCGTCACACACCGCTCATCACGCGCATCAAGCCCGGCTCGGTGCGCATCGAGAAGGAAGACGGCAGCGAGGAGTTCGTCTTTGTGGCCGGTGGCGTGCTGGAAGTGCAGCCCGGTTGCGTCACGGTGTTGAGCGACACCGCCGTGCGCGGCAAGGACCTGGACGAAGAAAAGGCCAACGCCGCCAAGGCCGCTGCCGAGGAAGCCCTGCGCAACGCCAAGAGCGACATCGACATCGCGAAGATCCAGTCCGAACTGGCCATCATGGCGGCCGAGATCGCAGCCGCACGCAGGTTTCGCCAGAAAAAGTAAACGCCCATCCAGACGCTAGCTGTCTGCTCAAGCCTCTGCCCGCAAGGCAGGGGCTTTTTCATTATGGGTCTACAGAAGCACCGGCCGATTGGACAGCTCGTTGCGCCCCTCTTGGCCGGCGATGGCGGGGAAGTGCTGCTCCAGCAGGGTCGAAACCTCGTCCAGCGCCTGGATCAGGCCTTCTTCCATGCGCCCGTCCTGCAGTGCGGTGCACAGGCTTTGCACGATGGCTTGCCAGCGCGCTGGAGACACCCGCTGGTTCAGCCCACGATCGGCCACCAGTTCGATGGACCGCTCGGCCAGCAGCAGGTAGATCAGCACGCCGTTGTTGCGTTCGGTATCCCACACGCGCAGCTTGCCAAACAGCATGAGCGCGCGCTGGCGCGTCACCACGGGTAAGGTCTGCCCGCGCCAGACGTGGCGCCACACATAGCTCAGTGGCAACGCCGCCTCCACGCAGATGCGGACCTCACCGTCGTGCCGCTGCTCGCTGGTGCGCACCCGCTCGGTCAAACGGTGCAGGGCTTCGCGGGGAAGGACACGGCGCGTGTCGGATGCGTCCATCCAGCGGTGCCTGAAGATTGTCCTGAGTTTGTTCAGCATCACGCCCTCTACCAGTCACCCGACGCGCCACCGCCGCCAAAGTCCCCGCCACCGCCGGAACTGAAGCCGCCGCCACCGCTGTCCCCGCTGCTGCCCCCGAAGCCGCCACCGCTGCCCCAACCACCGCCCAGCCCACCCCCACCGTGGCCGCCGCGACCACCACGCCCCGGCGCGGCGGCCGTACCAGAGAACAACGCAAAGAGCCAAGCCGCCATGCCCACCAGGACGCCCAGCCACCACAACGAGGTCAGGATGTAGGTAACAGCTCCCAGCCCGCCACCGACAAGGCTGGCGCCCCGCCTGCGCCCCAGCACCAGGGACGCAAAGCTGCTCAGGATGGGGATCGCGAAAAACGCGATGCCCAGCAACACCCACCCGTCGCTGCGCTCCGTACCGAACACACGGTCCGCGTCTCCCGCCGCCACCTCGGGCAGGGCTTCACCCTTGATTGCGGCAATGATCCGATCCACGCCGGCGTCGATCCCGCCGGCGTAGTCGCCCAGCTTGAAGCGGGGCGTGACGGCGTCGCTGATGATGCGCTTGGCCAGCAAGTCCGGTATGGCCCCCTCCAGGGTCTTGGCGACCTCGATGCGGACCTTGCGATCATTCTTGACCACCAGCAGGATCAGGCCATCGCCCACGCCCTTGCGGCCGATCTTCCAGGCATTGCCCACACGGTTGGCGTAGCTGGCCACGTCCTCGGGCTGCGTGGTCGGCACCAGCAACACCACCACTTGGGAACCCTTGGTGGCCTCCAGCGCGGCCAGCTTGGCTTCCAGCGCCGCCACCTGGGACGCGCTCAGGGTTGCCGTGCGGTCCACAATGTGGGCTGTGAGGGCGGGCAAGGGCTGCAGGTCCTGGGCGCCGGCCCCCGAGGCGAGCACGCTCAGCACGGCAGCCAGCCCGAGGCCGCGCCACCAGCGCCCCAGGCCCGCGCCCGTCGGGAACGCCCGCATGGTGTTACTTCTTGCTGAAATCCACGGTCGGCGGCTTGGCGATCGCCGCCTCGTTTTCCACCGTGAACTCAGCCTTGGTCTTGTAGCCAAAGACCATGGCCGTCAGGTTGCTGGGCAGGCTGCGCACCAAGATGTTGTACGCCTGCACGGTCTTGATGTACCGGTCACGCGCCACGGCGATCCGGTTTTCCGTGCCTTCGAGCTGCACGCGCAGGTCGCTGAAGCCCTGGTTGGACTTAAGGTTGGGGTAGGACTCGCTCACCGCCATGAGGCGGCTCAGGGCGGAACCCAATTCACCTTGGGCGGTCTGGAATTTCTTGAAGGCCTCGGGGTTGTTCAGGGTCTCGGGTGTGACCTGGATGGACGTGGCCTTGGCCCGCGCCTCCACCACCTTGGTCAGGGTCTCCTGCTCGAACGTGGACTCCCCCTTGACCGTGGCGACGATGTTGGGCACCAGATCCGCGCGGCGCTGGTACTGGTTCAGCACCTGGCTCCACGCCGCCTTGGACTCCTCGTCCAGGCGCTGGAAATCGTTGTAGCCGCAGCCCGTGAGCGACAAGGCGGCAAGGAAAGCAAGAAGCCAGCGACGCATAGCATGTCCTTTCAGGTTGAACAACAGTAGCACAGATGGGGTGCACATGACCAGGCTTCAAGGCAAAATCAACGCCTTCCATCGCACAGGTACGAACATGCCCAAAGCCAAGCTCCAGGCTGCCACCGTGGGAGGCACGGCCAGCGACATCGAGGCCGCCTTCTATGACGCGCTGCAATCTGGTGACATCGAAAAGCTCATGGCCTGCTGGGCCGATGAGGACGACGTGGTGTGCGTACACCCGGGCGGCGCGCGGCTGATCGGGTCTGGCGCCATCCGTGCCGCGTTCGAGACGCTGTTCAGCAACGGGGGGGTACGCGCGTTCGCGGAGCGCGTTCGCAGCGTGGAATCCCTGGCCAGCGCGGTGCACAGCGTGGTGGAGCGCATCGAACTCATGACGCCCGAAGGCCCACAGCAGGCCTACGTCATTGCCACCAACGTCTATCACAAGACGGCGCAGGGTTGGCGTCTGGTGGCGCACCACGCCAGCCCCGGCACGCTCAACGAAGTCCAGGAAGCGCACGACGCGCCCCAGGTCCTGCATTGATGGATCTTAGCGCGTTTGATCAGGTTGCAAGCCGCCCGCATGCTATGAATTATGCAGCACCCCGATGGCTTCCCGGGGGCAACCTGCAGACCATCTGGTCCGCGCTGTACGCCCGGCGCACCAGCGGCCCCGTGCCTGCGCTGCAGCGCGAGCGCTGGACCACGCCGGACGCCGACTTCATCGACGTGGACCGGCTCGCGGGCTCGTCCGGGCACACCCTGCTGGTGCTGTTCCACGGTCTGGAGGGCTCGTCCCGCAGCCACTACGCGCAAGCCTTCGCCGAGTTTGCGCAGCAACGGCAATGGGCCTTTGCCGTGCCCCATTTCCGCGGTTGCAGCGGCGAGCTCAACCTGGCACCGCGCGCCTACCACTCGGGCGATTTCGAAGAGGTGGACTGGATACTGCGCCGCTTTCGGGCCACGCACGCCGGTCCCATCGTCGCGGTAGGTGTGTCCCTGGGTGGCAATGCCCTGCTGCGCTGGGTCGAGGAAGCCGGCCATGAGGCCAGCACGGTGGTCAACGCCGCAGCCTCGGTATGCGCGCCGCTGGACCTGACCGCCAGCGGACACGCCCTTGCCAGTGGCTTCAACCGACAGGTATACAACCGCATGTTCCTCAAGACCATGAAACCGCGTGCCCTGGCCAAGTGGGCACAACACCCTGGGCTGTTTGATCGGCGTGCGCTCGAGGCGGCACGCGATCTGTACGACTTCGACAATGTCTTCACCGCGCCCCTGCACGGCTTTCGCGACACCGAGGACTACTGGCGCCGGGCCTCGGCCAAGCCGCACCTTCACCGCGTGCGCGTGCCAACGCTGGTGATCAACGCCCGCAACGACCCCTTCGTGCCCGCGGCTTGCCTGCCAGCACAGCGTGACGTGGGCACCCACGCAACGCTGTGGCAGCCGGCCGGCGGCGGCCATGTGGGCTTTCCGGCAGGGCGCCTGCCGGGTCACCTGCAGGCGCTGCCTCGGCATCTGAGTGACTGGCTGGCACAGCACGTGGCCACCTGAGCCAACGCCGGATCCCACATGGATGACATCGTTCAAGCCGCTCTGGTCAAGTGGCCCAACGTGCCCCACTGCTACGGCTGGCTGGGACTGGACGCGCGTGGCAACTGGTATCTGCGCGACGACCGCACGCAGGCTGCGGGGGCATTTGCCAGCGGCCTGCCCCACAGCAAGGGTTCGCTGCTGGCGCACGAAAAGCTCATCGCCTTCATTCACCGCAACTACGCGGTGGACGCCCTGGGACAGTGGTTTTTCCAGAACGGGCCTCAGCGCGTGTACGTGGAGCTGCAGGCCACGCCCTTCATCTGGCGCTTGGCGCCCGACTTGTCAATCACGGCGCACACCGGAACACCCGCTCGCCCCCAGCGCTGCGTGCTGGACGAACACGGCCGCGTGTATCTGGAAACGGATCTGGGCTTTGGTCTCGTGCACACGCAGGACGTGCTGCAGGCTGCCCAGTGCGTCGAACAGGGCCTGTGGGTACCGCAGGAGATCGAGGCGCGCGACCTGCCAGGGCGCTTTGGCTACGTATGCAGTCCGGCCTTGAACGTGAAGCAGAACAGGAGCGGGACGGATATATCGGCGTAAGATGGTTGTTTTATGTCCATGACAACAACACCGCGCATTTCGACGGACAGCAGGGTCTACCTCATCATGGCCCTGTTCGTCACGCTGATTTTTGGTTTGGTCTGGCTCGTTCAGATTCAGATGGACACCTTGACCGCATTGCGCGCCTACGTGGGTGGCGAAGGGCTTTGGGCCAAGGCGCAGCGGGACGCGGTACGCAGCCTCGAGCACTACGCGCTCTCCCATGACGAAGCCGACTATCAAGCCTTCCAGCGTCACGTCCAGGTGCCGCTGGGCGACCAGCAGGCGCGCATTGAGTTGCAGAAAGGCGATCCAGATATTGCCGTGGCCCGGGCGGGTTTCATCCAGGGTCGCAATCATCCGGATGATGTGGCGGCGGCGGTTCGCTTCTTCCGGCGGTTTCAGCGCAGCGAGTACATGCGCCAGGTGCTGCAGCATTGGACCGCGGGCGACCGCATGATCGGGGAGTTGCGCCGGGTGGCCGAGGCCATGCGAGATGAGATCGTCTCTGGCCGCCACGATCCGCAAGCCCTACGCCAGCTCCTTGCTCAGTTGGACAACATCAACCAGCAGGTCACGGTGGAGGAGGACGCGTTTTCCTCCACGCTGGCAGAGGCCTCGCGTTGGACCAACGATACGGCGCGCCAACTCACGCTGGCCGTGGCGTTGCTGTTTGCCGCACTCGGCGTGGCGCTGTCCTGGCCCATCGTCACGCGCATACGCGCCACCGAGGCCGCGCTCGGCGAAAGCGAGGCACGCTTTCGTAGCATCTTCGAGCACGTCAACGACATCATCTACACCATCGAGGCCGATGGCACGTTTTCATCCATCAGCCCGGCCAGCGAGCGCTTGCTGGGGTGGCACCCGGATGACTGGATCGGTCGTCCGTTTTCGCAGATCGTTCATCCAGACGATCTGGTCCGCATGCAGAAGCTCTTCCTGAGGGCGCAGGCCGGCGAGTCCCTACCCGTGTTCCAGGTTCACGTGCTCACCAAGAGTGGTACCTACATGGATGCCGAAATCACGACCAGCCTGATCCGTCGGCGAGACTCCATTGCCATCGCCGGCGTGGTGCGCGACATCTCGGCGCGCAAGCGGGCCGAGGCCGAAATTACCCGGCTGTCCCAGTGGAATGCGCTGCTCCTGAATTCCGCGGGGGAGGGCATCTATGGAATGGACAAGGACGGCAACTGCACCTTCGTCAATCCCGCGGCTCTCAACATCCTGGGGTTTGACCGGTCCGAGGTGCTGGGCAAACGGCAGCACCAGGTATTCCACTACCACTACAAGGATGGTTCCCCCTATCCCGCGGAGGATTGCCCGATCTACCAGACCTTGCACGATGGTATTCCGCGCAAGGTGGAAGATACGTTTATCCGAAAGAACGGCGAGCTGTTTCCGGTGCAGATTTCCGCCACGCCCATCCATGAGAACGACGTGCTGGTCGGCGTGGAAGTCGTGTTCCAGGATATCTCCCATCGCAAGAAACTGGAGGAAGAACTCATGCATCTGGCCACCACGGATCCGCTGACCGGCGTGGCCAACCGACGCAAGCTCATCGAGCAACTGGGAATGGAGTTGGCCCGCACCAGACGATCCGGGGAAAGCGCCGCGTTCCTGATGGTGGACATCGACCACTTCAAGAACGTCAATGACACCTTCGGGCACGCCGCTGGCGATACCGTGATTCAGCATCTGGCGGACCTATCCCGGCTTCGGTTGCGTCGTATCGACTTGTTTGGACGCTTGGGTGGGGAGGAGTTCGGTGTTCTGTTGCCCAACACCAGTGGCGCGGAGGCGATGCAGTTCGCGGAGAGTTTTCGCCGTTATGTGGCCGAAACCCCAGCCCAGAGCTCCAAGGGCGAGATTCCCTTCACCATCAGCATCGGCGTCGCCACGCTAGAGCCCTTTGATGAGGCTCCCGACAGCGTCCTGGCGCGTGCCGATGTGGCGCTGTATCGCGCAAAAGATCTCGGTAGAAACCGTGTGGAACTGTGTACCCCGTCCGCTCTGGCACCACAGACCGGCAGCTCCACTACCTGACACGCCGAGACGGCGAGGGATTACTTGGTAGCAGTCGCCGGAGCCGACGCTGCGTCGGCCGGGGCCGCAGCAGGCGCGGCCGGTTCCGGGAACTTGGCGCCACCGGCGTTGGCCATGTAGACCACGGCACGGCCCACCTCCAGATCGGTGAACTGCCCCCCGCCCTGGGGCGCCATGTTGTTCTTGCCCTTGAGCGCCGACTGCAGCAACGCGGCGTAGCCAGCGCCAACGCGAGGCGCCCAGGCCGCGGAATCACCGAACTTGGGAGCACCAGCGGCGCCCGTGGTATGACAGGCCGTGCACTGGGCCTTGAATACTTCCTCTCCCGAGTGCAGCACGCGTGCGGCGCTGCTGTCTTGCACCTGCACCGAGCCCACCTTCTGGATACGCTGTGCCACAGCCTCGGGCATGCTCGCTCCACTTTCGGCGCCTGTGGGCCGAGCGCTGGACACGACGTAGTACACCAAGCCCGCCACCACGGCCACCGGGATCAGAAACGCAAAAATCCCCACTTTCCAGCCGCTACTGGATGAATCGGCTCCGTCTTGTGCGCTGTAGCTCATGGTGTCCTCGATGGTTGGGGCTGCAAAAGTGACCGCGAATTATAGCGGTCACCCGTGTGCGACACGCCCGGGAAACCCCGTCAATCCTGGCGCAGGCACTCGATGGGCAGCAGACGCGAAGCGCGTCGCGCCGGATAGAACCCGAAGAACAGCCCCACGCCCGTGGAGAACAAGACGGCGGTGAACACATGGCTGACGCCCAACGTCATTTCGAACTTGCCGGTGCTGTTCACGCCCCAGGCACCCAGCGCCGCCAACCCCACGCCCACCAATCCCCCCACGATGCACATCACCACGGCCTCGCTCAGGAATTGCACCAGCACATGAACAGGCTTGGCGCCGATGGCCATGCGGATGCCGATTTCGCGCACGCGCTCGCTCACGCTCACCAGCATGATGTTCATGATGCCGATGCCCCCCACGATCAGCGAAATCGCCCCCACCACGCCCAGGCCGATGGACAAGCCCGCGCCGATGGCCGCGCCTGTCTGGGCGATGATGGCCAGGTTGGTGATCTGAAAATCGTCGGCCCTTTCTCCGGCAATGCGGTGCCGGTCTCGCAACAGTTCAGCAATGTCACGCTCTGCCTCGGCCATGCCGGCTTCGCTCCTGGCCTGGGCCGTGATGTAGTGCACTGTGCGCGGTCGAGGCATGCGCACGGGAATGGCGGTGATGGGCACTACCATCAAATCCCCCAGATCGGTGCCATCCAGGGTACGCCCGCTGCCCGCCAGCACGCCGATGACCGTGAAGGGCCGACCGTCCACGCGCAAAGTTTGGCCGATGGGATCGCGACGGTAATAGTGGTTGCTGACCACCGTGGAGCCAATGACGATGACGCGGTTGGCCGAGCGCACGTCGTTGTCGGCCAGGGCCACGCCGCTGGCCAGCTTCCAGTTTCGCAACGCAAACATGTCGGGCGTCACGCCCAGCACCACGTTGTTGCTGTTGTCGTCCCCGTACAGGATCTGGAAATAGCCTTGCAGGCTGGGCGCCGCGCCGCGCAGGCTGGGCAAACGGCTGATGGCGATGGCATCCTCGATGGTCAGCGTGGGGGCTTCGTTGGTGCGGCGCCGCGCGCCACCCTCGGTCGGTGTGCCCGGCTGCACGATCAACTGATTGCTGCCCAGCACGGACAACTCCTTGTCGATGAACGCGCGCACGCCATCGCCCACGCTGAGCATCAACACCACCGAGGCGATGCCAATGATGATGCCCAGCATGGTCAGGCCCGTGCGCAAGCGGTTGGCCGCCAATGAGCGAAAGGACTCCAGCAGGATTTGCACCAGGCTCATGCCATGACCTCCTGGGGTTCATGCACGGGAACACCGTCGTACACGATCACCCCGTCCTTGAGCCGCACCAGACGCCGGGCGTGCTGCGCCACATCGGGCTCGTGCGTGACGATCACGATGGTCAGCCCGCGCTCGCGGTTGAGCTGGCCGATGAGCTCCAGCACCTCGCTCGTGGTCTTGGTATCCAGGTTGCCCGTGGGCTCGTCGGCCAGCAGCAGGGGCGGGTTGTTCACCAGTGCGCGCGCAATGGCCACGCGCTGCTGCTGCCCCCCGGACAACTGGTTGGGCATGCGGTGCCCTAGCGACGCCAAACCCACCTGTTCCAACAACTCCTGTGCCCGTGCCCGGGCCGCCCCGCGGCCATGACCGGCGTAGAGCATGGGCAGGGCCACGTTTTCCAGCACGTTCATGCGTTTGAGCAGATTGAAGCTCTGGAACACGAAGCCGATGGTGCGGTTGCGCACCTCGGCATGTTGCGCCGCGTTCAGGTCGGTCACATCCTGGTTCTGCAACCGGTACTGACCGCCATCGGCCCGGTCCAACAGGCCCAGCAAGTTCATCAATGTGCTCTTGCCAGAACCGCTGGGCCCCATCAGTGCCACGTAGTCGCCCTGGCGCACCTGCAGATCGACGCTGAACAGCACCGGAGTTTCGACATCGCCGGTGCGGTAGCTTTTCGTGATGCCCGACAGTTCGATCAGCTTCATCGCTTGGGCTCTGCCGCCTGGGCCGCGCGCGTGATGACCGCGTCGCCCGGTTTCAGATCACTCGTGATCAGTTCGGTAAAGCGCGTATTGGCGATGCCGATGGTGACCTCGTGCAGCTTGGGCACCTGTTTGTCGCCCACGGTGTAGACGCGGTAGACCTTGGCGCCGCCACGCGTGGAAGAGAGCACGCCGTCGTCGTCGGCGCGGGGCTTGTCCACGGGCGGAGCGCTGGCCGACGCGGCGGATGCCGGTGGTGCCATCCCCAGCGCTTTCAGACTGTCCTCGTCCGGCTTGAAGCGCAGCGCCGCCGTGGGCACACGCTTCACCTTGGACTTGGTCGCCACGACGATGCGGGTTTGCGCTGTCATGCCAGGTTTGAGCAGTTCATCCGGATTGGCCACGTCCACAACGATCGTGTAGGTCACCACGCCCTGGTTGCTGGCGGAATTCAGGCGGAATTGCTGCACCGTGCCCTCGAATTCACGCTCGGGATACGCGTCCACCGTGAAGTTCACCCGTTGCCCCGGCTTGATGAGCCCCACGTCGGCCTCACTCACGTTGGTCTGGATCACCATCTGCCGCAAGTCACGCGCCAGCAGGTACAGATCGGGCGTCTGGAAGCTGGCCGCCACGGTCTGACCCACATCGGTATTGCGGCGGATCACCACGCCGTCGATGGGCGAACGGATCACCGAGTTGTCCAGGTCGGTCTGAGCCGATTCCACCTGGGCGCGTGCCAGGTCCACATTGGCCAGGGCCGCGTCCACCTCGCGCTTGCCCTGGTCCAGCGTCAGGGCGGAAATGAAACCCTCGGCCACCAACTTCTGGTTGCGCTCGTAGGTGGCCCGCGCCAGCACCAGCGCGGCGTCGCTGGCCGCCAGTTGCGCCCTGGCCTGGCGCAGTCGCGCCTGCAGGTTCGCCGGGTCCAGCCGCAAGAGGATCTGCCCCTTGGTCACCCGGTCGTTGAAGTCCGCGCGCCGCTCCAGCACCGTACCGCTGACCTGCGTGCCCACGTTCACTGTGGTCACTGGCTGCAGGGCCCCCGTGGCCAGTACCACCTGCGTGATCGGGCCTTCGTCGATGACAGCCGTGCGAAACTTCGGCTCTTGCGGCGTACGGCTCTGCCGGCCGTAAATCGTTCCCGCCACCGCCAAGACGGCCACCACTCCCAGCGCAATGGCACTACGCTTGATCCACGGTTTCAACTTCATGATGGGCTAAGTTCCTTGTCTGCAGGCTGCAGGCTGCAGTGTAGGGCACAGCCGTAGCGGGTTTTCGTGTTGAACACACGACCCCCTCCCGCGCGCACGTCACCGCGGCGCCAGAACGCGGTACACGCGCACGCGCCCATCCTCGCGCAGCTTCGTGAAATGGCGCGCGAAGTCAGGCGCCGTGTCAACCCCCGGCCAGCGTTCGTTATGCACGACCAGGGTATCGAAGCCTTCGCGGCGCAGACGCTGCGCCAGTTCGCGTGGGGGCAGGGTGGCGTAGTCGCGGTAGCGGAAGGGTCCAAAGTGGTCACCCCACACCGGGTTGGGCGCATAGTAGATGGCGTCTTCCAGGCCGAGCTGGTAGATCTTTCCAACTTGTGCCTCGGGCTTGCGCAGTGCCAGCCAGGTGGCGTAGCCTGTGACCTGCTGGTGCAGCAAGCGTTCACGCGCCTGCGCCGGTGCGGCCACGCGGTCCCAACTGAGCCAGCTTTTGCGCACCACGGCCAATGCCAGCACCATCAGGAGCAGCATCGCGGCCCAACGGCCCATGAATCGCAGCATCGGCAGACCACCGCTGCGTGCGACCCAGGCGTTGCCGCGCGCGGCCAGGGCACGATACAGGGCCACCCAGCCCGCTGCGGCCAACAGAGCCAGCACTGGGTACAGCGGCATGAGGTACCGGTCGTAGCGCGAGGTCAGCGCCCACAGGGCAACCCCGTATGCCCCCAGGCCCAGGCCGTGGCGCACGGCCGTCGACGCCTTCAAGACCGGCAACCACGGCAGCGCCAGGGTCGGCAGGAAAGACCAGTGCGGCCAGGCCGCTCGCATGTGCACGTCGGCCAACTGCAGCCGGAAATCTTCCTGATTCCAGTTGGTAAAGCCCAACCAGGGCCCGCCCATGGGGTTGAACGGATCACCTGTGGCCATAAGATTGCGGATGTACCAGTAGGCACTGGGCAGGGCCAAGCACACGGTCGCCAACAGCAACGTCGCCGGCTTGCGCTCGCGCCACAACAACACCGCCAATGCCAGTGGCAGATAGCCCAGTGCCTGGTACTTGGAGCCCATGGCCACGCCCAGTAGAAACGCCGCCAGCGCCAGCCAGCCGCGTTGCACGGGCTGCTCCAGCCAGAACTGCAATGCCAGGAAGGCGCCAAAGACAAACACGGTGACACCCATGTCCACATAGGCGTTGCCAAATTCGCCGCTGGCCAGCAGGAACCAGATGGCCACAGCCACGGCGGCGGCCAGCCGATCCAGATAGCGCACACCCACTTGGTACACCAGAAAGGCCGTCAGCCAGCCGGCGGCCGCGTGCAGAAAGTGCGTAAAGATATCGTCGTAGACGGCCAGGGCGGCGGCGTACAACAGGTCGTAGTTGTACGGAAACCAAGGGTACCGCAACCATGTGACGGGTTGAATCTGCCCCGATTCGGCCCACTGGCGGGCCAGCGGCAGGTGGTAGCTGAGTTCGTCCCACTCGAGTGGCGGAGCCAGCGGCACCAGCAGCGTGGAGACGACCCAAAGCAGCACCACGGTGTGCGCCCAGCGTTCGGCACGGTCACGGTGGCGCCAGGCCTCGCGCCATCCCGTCTCGAACCGAGACAGGGTTCGAGCCTGCCACAGCGCCATGGCCGCCGCCACCGCCAACAGACTTCCTACGGAAGCGGGTCGCAACGCCCCGGCGATGCCCAGGCCCTGCAAGGCAGCAATGACCAGCCCCTGGCCCAGCAATAAGGCCAAGGCGTGACCCAGGCCATCGACCCTCGAAGACTCGGCATACAAGCGCCGCAGCAACCCGTGGCCTAGACCCCAACACGCCAAGAGGAACAGGGTCAGCGCGCCGTAGTGCGTCAGGATGAAAGCGATCCGTTGCATCAGCCATTTGAGAGCGTGACGCCGACCCGACCGGGCCTGCCCGACGCTTGTAGAAATTGAAGTGAAAGAGTCTAGCAGCCACCCTGCAGCGTAGGCTTCAGGCAATGCTGTAAATTCCTGCCATGTCGCCCAAGAAAGCCTCGCCCCCCAGTTTTTCCGCACCCGAGTTCCGCGCGGCTCTGGGGGCTTTCGCCACTGGCGTCACCATCGTGACGGCGCGTACGACAACCGGCGACCTGGTGGGCTTTACCGCGAACTCCTTCAACTCGGTCTCGCTCGATCCGCCGCTGGTGCTGTGGAGCCTGTCGCGCCTGGCACGCTCCATGGCCGCGCTGAGCACGGGATCGCACTACGCCATCAACGTACTGGCCGCCGACCAGCGCGCGCTCGCGGAAGCCTTCGCTACCAAGGGGTCGGACCGCTGGTCAGGGGTGGACTTTGCAAGCGGCGTGGCCGGCGCGCCGTTGCTGGCCGGTGCTGTCGCCACCTTTGAGTGCTTCAACCGCAGCCGCTACGACGAGGGCGATCACGTGATCTTCGTGGGCGAGGTGGAGCGCTGCTCACACCGCGCGGGCGCATCGCCGCTGTTGTTTCACGGCGGCAGGTACTACACCGAGCATCCGTTGTAGCCATTCCCCCTTGGCCGCGCGCTCAGGACTGCGGCGTCAATGACCGGATGGTGCGGCTCTCGCTGCGTTCCCCGGCACTCGATCCATTGCTGCGCGTGTCCTTGCGCGTGACCAGAAGACGGTCCCCTATGAGTGCATAGACCACATCCTCGTCATAGGTCATGTCCAGGGAAATCACCACATAGGCACGCCCCGACAGGCTCTGGTGCGTGCGGCTCGCCAACGGCGTGCCGTCCTGCGCGATCCACACATCCAGGCTACCGTCATACTTCTTGACGTACTTGCGGTCCCTTTCGCTCAGCGCGCCGATGCCCAGATCGAAATGCAGCAACCGCGCGGGCTTGCCGTTCCAGGCCTCCTCGCGTTCGCTCTTGAACTGGGACTTCTCCAGCCAACGCAACAACGCCGGAACACCGTTGGCCAGCTGGCGCAACTCGGCCGTATTCAAAGCGCTCATGGCCGACAGGGTAGGTGTCTTGGTCTTGGCGTCGCGCTCGCGAAGCTGCTCCTCGGCGGTCAGACGCGTCAGGGTGTCGCGGGCAAAGTACACGCGCAGGCCCTGGGCGTTTTCGTCGATCACCACACCTGCTTGTCCGGTTCTTTCGTCCACATCCTTGCCCTCGCCGTCGCGCTTCCAGGTCTTGGCTTCCGCCAGGCCTTTGACGGGCGTCGTGGCCGCGTAGCGGGCCAGGGCATCTTTGAGGGCGCTCAGGCCGTCGGCATACGCCAGCACGGGACACAGGAGGCCCGCCACGATGATGGAACGCAGAACGGATGGAAACAACGTGGGCATGGTGAAAGACGCGATCATCAGGTTGTCGTCACCATGCCCAGAACGCTTGTGGGACGGGGCGTGTTGACATGGCCTGCCACCCACCGCCTTCACCGCGCCGCCGCACGCAACACCAATGGGGTCCCTGTGCCGCCCGTGGCATTCGGCGCGATGGTCACGTCGAACACGCCCGGTTCGGTCACGGTGCGCATGTCCGCGCCCACAAACGCCAGATCATGGCGGCTGAGGCTGAAGCTCACGGTGCGACTCTCGCCCGGTGCCAATTGCACCGCCTGGAATCCCCTGAGCTCACGCACGGGACGCGTGAGCGACGCCACGCGCTGGTGGATGTAGAGCTGAGCGACTTCGCGCGCGGCGCGCCGGCCATGATTGGAAACCGTCACGCTGACCTGCACCGTGCCGTCCCAGGGCAGCGACTCCGCGTTCACCTGGGTCGCGCCATAGCGTATGTCCCCGTAGGTCAATCCGTGACCGAACGGGTACAGCGCCTCATGGGTCACTTCACGGTACCGGGACTTGAACATGCGCTCTTCCGGTTTGACCTGGGGGCGGCCCGTGGACTTGTGGTTGTAGTAGTAGGGCTGCTGGCCGGACGCTTGCGGAAAACTCACGGGCAGGCGGCCCGAGGGGCTGTGCCCACCAAAAATCACGTCCGCCAGCGCATGGCCGGTTTCGCTGCCCAGGAACCAGCCCGCGACAATCGCCTGCGCCTTGCGCACAGGTTCACCCAGGGCCAGGGCACGCCCGTGGCGCAACACGACGACCACCGGCTTGCCCGTGGCGACGACGGCCTCTGCCAAAGCCAGTTGGGCCGCCGGCAATCCGATATCCACACGCGAGGCGGCCTCGCCAGACATGTCCTGCCCTTCGCCCAGCGCCAGCAATACGACGTCGGCGCGACGGGCCGCATCCACCGCCGCCTGCAGTCCACCTTCGACGGGAGCGTCGATGTCGCAACCCTTGACGACCTGCAGCAGCGCAGGATCGGCCATCGCCGCGCGCAGGCCTTGGTCCAAGCTGACGGCGTTGCGGGCGTCGGGCCACAGCACCCACGGCCCCAGCAGGTGTTCACGGTCAGCGCCAAATGGACCGATAAGGGCGATGCGCTGGCCCTTGGCATGCAGAGGCAGCAACGACCCTTCGTTCTTCAGCAACACGATAGAGCGTCGGGCGGCATCGCGCGCCAACGCCACCGCCTGCGGCAAGCGGATGTGCGTGCGCTCCCGGTTCGGATCCAGGGACCGGTAGGGATTCTCGAACAGACCTAACGCCTGCTTCACGACCAACACGCGACGCACGGCCCGATCCAGCGCTTCCATGGGTACACTGCCCTCGCGCACCAATTCGGGCAGGTACCGGTTGTACAGGCCGCTTTGCATCGCGAGGTCGCAGCCGGCGAGCAGGGCTTTGCGCGCCGCGTCCTTGCCGTCCGCAGCGTAGCCATGGGTTACCAATTCTTCCTCGGACGTGTAGTCGGACACCACCAGCCCCCTGAACCCCCACTCGTCACGCAGGATATCCGTGAGCAGATGCCTGTTGGCCGTGGACGGCACACCGGCTATGTCGTTGAAGGCCGACATGAGGGACAGCGACCCGGCATCCACGCCGGACTTGAAGGGCGGCAAGTGCACCTCACGCAGGGTCGTTTCCGGGATGTCCACCGTGTTGTAGTCCATGCCACCCGTGACCGCGCCGTAAGCGGCGAAGTGCTTCAGCGTCGTGAGCATCGAGTCGTCGTTTCGCAGGCTGCTTCCCTGAAAGCCCTGCACGCGCGCGGCCGCCAGGATGCGACCCAGGTACGGATCCTCGCCCGCGCCTTCCACCACGCGGCCCCAACGCTGGTCCCGGGCAATGTCCACCATCGGTGCAAAAGTCCACTGGATACCCACCGCCGTGGCCTCCACCGCGGTGGCCCGCGCCGTCTGGCGCGCCAGTTCGGGATCAAAGGCGCTGGCCTCGGCCAGCGGCACGGGAAAGACGGTCTTGAAGCCGTGAATGACGTCCGCTGCGAACAGCAGCGGAATCTTCAGGCGCGACTGCTCGACCGCCTGCTTTTGAAGTTCTCGCGCACCTGCAGCACCCACGCCATTGAACAGAGCACCAATGCGGCCGCGTGCGATCTCCGCCATGATCTCGGCTTTGGACTGCGCCACCGCCGCGGGGTTGGCAAAGGCGGCGTCGGGTCGCGTGGGGTCGGAATAGATGCTGAGCTGCCCGGCCTTCTCCTCCAGCGTCATCCGCGCCAGAAGGGCGTCGATGAAGGGATCTGCCGGCGCCTGCGCACGCGCCTGACTCCATCGGCCCAGCAAGACGGTCAGGGCGGTCCAGGCCCCCGCATGCTGAAAGAAGCGACGGCGAGACAGCAAGCCCCGCAGGAAGATTGATGCCATATTGCGACCCATTGTTGACGGTGTGAAGAATCAGTAGTGTGGCGGCAGTTCGTCACGCAGGTTGCGCGGCGCGCTGGCGTTGCCTTCGGGCAAGTGTTGACACAGGCGGCTGAGCTCCTGCCGCATCACATCGATTTGCTGCTGTTGCCGGAATACGGTCTGGTTCAACTGGTCCACCAGGTCGTCGGTGAAGCAGGTCTTGATTTCCAGGTTGGTCAGGCGTTGCTCGATGTCATGCAGATTGTCCATGCCGCTATTGGACACGAAATTCCTTGCGTCTACTTCGCGCCGTGTTGCTCGCGGATCTTGTGGATCAATTCGTCCATTGGCGCCAGAAAACGGCGGCTGGCGGCAAGGAAATCGGGAAGCCGGGCACGCGCAGCGTCCAACTGCCCGTCCTGCACCAGTTTCATCAACCCTTGCGCCTGCCTGTGCACGGCCTCATGCAGGGGCGCCAGGGCCTGGAATTCGGGCAGCGCTCCGTAACGCACGGTTCCATTGCCACGGTACCAACGACCAAACCGGCACTGGCCACTTTCCAGCTCGGCAAAAGGCTTGATCGCCGCCTGCTCGAAATACTTGGCAAGGTGCTCGGCCCAATGCCGGTGACTTTGTGCGGCCACGACCAGTGGCAGGTCCTCGACGGTTCCCACCCGAGCCTGGAACGTTCGCCACCGGGCGTCGTCGTGCCAGCGAACCAACCATGCCGGCAGGCTCGCCGCCGGCATGGGCCTCGCCACACCAAACCCCTGCACCAGGTGGCATCCCAGCTGGATCAGTGTCGCCCCGTGCTCCTGCGTGGCCACGCCCTCGGCAATGACGGGTCGGTTAAAGGCCTGTGCCAGGCGTATGACGCTTTCCACGATTCCCAGAGCGTTCGGGTCGTCCAGCATGTCGCGCACGAAGCTCTGGTCGATCTTGAGCATGTCCACGGGCAGCCGCTGGAAATACGTCATGGAGGAGTAGCCGGTTCCGAAATCGTCCAGCGCGAAACGCACGCCCAGTTCCCGGCAGCTGGTCAATATCTCCGTCGCGCGGTTCAGGTCACTCAGCGCGGCGGTTTCCAGGATCTCCAGCTCCAAATCGTTCTTGTTCACCTGCGGGTAACGCTCGAGGGTTTGCCGCAAGTGTCCGATGAAGTTGTCGTCCAGCAACTGATGGGCGCTGACGTTGGCGCTCACGGGCACATGAATCCCCGCCGAACGCCAGGCCTGCATTTGTTGGAGGACGGAGTCGATGACCCAGTTTCCCACCGAGATTTCCAGGTCGCTGCCCACCATCGCGTGCAGGAAGGTAAACGGGAGCAGCAGGCCCTGCTCGGGATGCTGCCAGCGGATCAGCGCCTCGACGCCGATGATCTCCCCTGTCAGCAAGTTGGCCTGAGGCTGGTAATGAAGCACGAACTCCCCGTTGCGCAGGGCCTCGGCCAGACGTTTCATATAGCTGCGCTGAGCCTGTACCTCGCGGTCGTGCTCAGGGTCGAACACGTGATAGCGGTTCTTGCCTGCTTCCTTGGCCCGGTACATCGCTTGATCGGCGTGGCGCAGCAGGGTGTCGGCGCTGACGTCGTCGTGGGGGTACAGGGTGACGCCGATGCTGGCGGAGACCGACACCGAGGTTCCCCCGATGAGCATCGGAGCGCTGACGGCGGACAACACCCGGTTGAGCACGATGTCGACCTCCTGTGGCTTGACCAGATCGGTAAACAGCAGGACAAACTCGTCGCCGCCCATGCGCGCCAGCGTGTCTTCTCCACGCAGCACCTTCAGCAGTCGGGACGCCGTTTCGATCAGCAACCCATCGCCTGAAGCATGCCCGTGCTGGTCATTGACCAGCTTGAAACCATCCAGATCCAGATAACACACGGCCAGCAGACTGCCTTTGCGCCTGGCCCGCGCTGTGGCCTGGCCCAGCCGATCGACCAGCAACCGCCGGTTGGGCACGCCGGTGAGCGGATCGTAGTGGGCGATGCGATCCAGTTCGGCCTGGTGTTGCTTTTGTCCCGTGATGTCCGTAAAGACCGCCACGTACTGTGTGACCGCACCATGGATGTCCCGCACAGTATCAATGGACAGATGCTCCGGATAGATCTCCCCGCTCTTGCGACGATTCCAAAGCTCCCCGTGCCAGGAACCGGTTTCCGTAAGCGTCTTCCACAGTTCCGCATAGAACTCCGCGGATTGTCGACCCGAACTCAGGACGCGGGGATTCTTGCCCAGGAGTTCCGCGCGGTCGTAGCCCGTGATCCGGGTGAACGCCGGATTGACATCCAGGATGCGCCTCTCAGCATCGGTAATCAGGATGCCTTCCTGACTGCTCGTAAAGACACTGGCCGCCTGGTGCAGCTTCGTTGCGGCCTGCTTTCGCTGCGAGACATCTGAAATGACGCCAATGTAGTTTTGCACCTTGCCCAGCGCATCACGTGACGTCGTGATCTTGAGTTGGGCGTCATACAGGACGCCATCCCTGCGGCGGTTGACGAGTTCGCCGCTCCAGCCGCCTTCGTCGCGGAGTTGACCCCACATATGTTCGTAGAAGCCGCGATCCTGACGGCCTGACGCCAGAATGCGCGGATTGTGGCCCATCACTTCGCGTGCGTCGTACCCGGTGATTCGGGTAAAAGCCGAGTTGACGGAAATGATGTGCGCGGCAGCATCCGTGATGATGATCGCCTCTTCACTCGCATCGAAGACCCGCGCATTGATGCGCTGCTGTTGCTCGGTTCGTGCGCGTTGGATCAGGTCGCGCTGCTGGCGCCGGTAGTACGCCGTCGTCAGCAGCATCACCGCCACCAGTGATGGACCGATTACCGACAGAACCGTGGTGGTTTCGGCCCTCCAGTGTCGCAAGGCGTAGGACTGGTCTATGTGCGTGACCACTACAACGGGATACAGGCGTGATGCTCGAAAGGCGGTGAGCACCTGCCGCCCCCCCTGCACGACCTGGGCCAACTGGCCGGACTCGACATCGGCCGGTCGCAGATCACGCACAACATACTCGTGCAACGAACCCATGCGCTCGTCGGTGCTGGTGGTCATCAGCAGAATGCCGTCGTACCGCAACACTTCGACCGAGCCTTCGCGAGCGGCGAGCTTTTGGGAAATGTGGTTGATGAAATAGTCCGGGTTGAGCGCGATGAGCAGCGTGACACTTTGAGTCCCTATGACCAAGGAGCGGGCCAGCGGTATGAAACCTTCTGTATACCCGTGGATCGCCAACGTGCCCAGGATCGGCTTCCCATCGGAAAAATCGCGGCCACTCCAGGGCAGACCCACGCGCAAAACTTCCCCCGATCCCAGAACCTGTGGCGCATAGTCGTTCGCCGACACCCGCAAGCCGACGTTGGCATCATTGGAACTGGCCAGAATGCGTCCAGAGTCGTCCAGCAGCGATACGGAGCGCAGGTACGGTGCGTGTCGCAGCGTGGTCACGAAGCTTGCATGCATGTTGCGTGGTGCCTGCTGCACTCCATCCGGGGAAACAGCATTGATCGCCGCCGACTCGGCGACATGCAGGCTTTGGGTGACAAAGTCCTCAAACGAGCGAGAATGCATGGCCGCCATTTCCAGTGCATTGGCAATGGCTTCGACGCGCAATCGCCACAGCGTATAGCCCGTCAGCGAGAGCACGCCGACCACGAGTACCAACAAGGTCAGCAGGAAGGTTCGGCGCAGGCGCCAGATGCGGGATATCACGGCACGACGATGGGATCAAGCTTGTGTCGTTTGGCCGCCGTCATGAGGCGACCATCGCGCTTGATGTCGTTCACGAACCGCTCCATGCGGGCATGCCAGACGTCATCCCCTGGCTTCAACGCATAGGCGTAGGGTGTAACGTGATACACGCGCGCTGGTACGACCAGCCGCGCCCATTCCGCATTGACGAGAAAGCGTTGCGTATAGGGAAAGTCCGTCATGAAGACATCCGCTCGCCCCGACTGAACCTCCTGTTCCCGTTCAAATGCCGTGTCCAACACCAGCAACTGCGCGGCCTTCAGTCGCTGTTTCATCACGGGTTCGTGCAAGGTGCCCTTGGTCACCGCCACCACCGAGCCGGGCTTGTCGATGTCGTCCCATTCCTTGATGCGCCGGTTGGTCCTGGTAGTGATCGCATAGATATCGCTGGCCAGATGCGGTCGGGTAAACCGCAGTTTCTCGGCCCGCAGGGGTGTGATGCCGATGGCGAACATGGCCACGTCGCATCGGTCCTGCGTAACGTCATCCACCAACTTGGCGAAGGAACTGTCAACAAACTGGACCGTCACGTTCAGGTCTCTTCCCAGCTCCAGCGCCAGGTCGATATCGATCCCCGAAAGTTGCTGAGTTCGGGGATTGCGGTACGTGATGCCGTAGTAATCCGGCCAGATGCACACCCGCACCAGTTTGTTCGCCTGGATGCGCTCCATGCGCCCCCTGTCCACAAGCGTCTCCGCGTTGACCAGGAACGCCAACATGCCACTGACAAATGCTGCGATCCTCCATAGCTTTCCCATGGAAACCTCCAACTTCATGCGAGGGTGCCTCCCCGAAACTACAGAATGCCACGCTGTCTGAGGTCGGCAACGTCCTGTTCGTCAAGTCCCAGCTCTTTCAGTACCTCATCGGTATGTGCACCCAGGGCGGGTGGCGCATGGCGCAACACCGGCGGGGTGACCGATAGGCGCAGGGGGCTCGCCACAGTTTTAATTTGTGTAACACCTCCATTGTCCACATTGGGCCGAATTTGTCGAACGACCATCTCGCGGGAGCGTACCTGTTCGTTGGCGAAAGCCTGCGCCACATCGTTGATGGGACCACACGGAACGGCGCTGTGTTCAAGAAGGGCTACCCATTGAGCCGTGCTACGGGTTCGGGTCACGGTTTGCATCTGTTCCACCAGTTGTTCGCGGTGCCGCACGCGCTGGGCGTTGCTGGCAAAACGGGGGTCTTGCGCCCATTCGGTCTGGCCGGCCGCCAAGCAAAAGCGCGCAAACTGGCCGTCGTTTCCGATGGCCAGCAGCATGGATCCGTCCGCCGTGGGAAAGTCCTGGTAGGGCGCCGGACTGGGGTGGCTGTTGCCTTGGCGCTGGGGCACCTGGCCCGTGTTCAGATAGCCTGCGCCCTGGTTCGCCAGCGTGGCCATGCCCACGTCGAGCAGGGCCATGTCGATGTACTGGCCCTCGCCGGTGCGGTGCCTCGCCTCGATGGCCGCGAGAATGGCCGTGGCCGCGTACAGGCCGGTGAAAATATCCGTGAGGGCCACGCCCACCCGCTGGGGCCCGCCGCCGGGCACGTCGTCGGCGCGTCCGGTGATGCTCATCATGCCGCTCATGGCCTGGATCATGAGGTCGTATCCGGCACGCGGGGCGTAGGGACCGGTCTGACCAAAGCCGGTGATGGAACAGTAGATCAGTTGCGGATGAATGGCCTTGAGGCTGTCGTAGTCCAGACCGTAGGCCTTCAAGCCGCCCACCTTGAAGTTCTCCACCAATACGTCGCTGCGCAGCACCAGTTGGCGCACCAGGGCCTGCCCATCGGGATGGGCCAGGTCCAGCGTGAGGGAACGCTTGTTGCGGTTGGCGCAGGTGAAATAGCTGGCTTCCTGCGTCTCCTGGCCCGCCGCATCCTTCAGGAAGGGCGGGCCCCAATGGCGCGTGTCATCACCTACGCCCGGGCGCTCCACCTTGATCACGTCCGCGCCCAGGTCCGCCAGGATTTGCGTGCACCAGGGGCCAGCCAATACACGGGACAGATCCAGCACCTTGATGTGCTGCAACGCACCCTGGTCCTGTTCGCTCATGTCAGTTCGCGAACGCCGCGATGCCCGTTTGCGCCCGCCCCAGGATCAGGGCATGGATATCGTGCGTGCCCTCGTAGGTGTTGACCACCTCCAGGTTCACCAGATGGCGCGCCACGCCGAACTCGTCGCTGATGCCGTTGCCCCCCATCATGTCGCGCGCCAAGCGGGCAATGTCCAGCGCCTTGCCACAGGAATTGCGTTTGAGCAGTGAGGTGATTTCCACCGACGCCGTGCCTTCGTCCTTCATCCTCCCCAGACGCAAGCAGCCTTGCAGGCCCAGGGCGATTTCCGTCTGCATGTCGGCCAGTTTTTTCTGGATCAACTGGTTGGCAGCCAGCGGTCGGCCAAACTGCGTGCGGTCCAGCGTGTACTGGCGGGCACGGAACCAGCAGTCCTCGGCCGCGCCCAGGGCCCCCCAGGCAATGCCGTAACGCGCCGAGTTCAGGCAAGTAAAGGGTCCCTTCAAACCCTGCACTTCCGGAAAAGCGTTTTCCTCCGGACAGAACACGCCGTCCATCACGATCTCGCCGGTAATGGAGGCGCGCAAGCCCACCTTGCCATGGATGGCCGGAGCGCTCAAACCGGCCATACCTTTTTCCAGGACAAAACCGCGGATGGGTCCCACATGACCCTGGGTACTGACTTCCTTGGCCCAGACCACGAACACATCGGCGATGGGGCTGTTGGAGATCCACATCTTGCTGCCGCTGAGCCTGTAACCACCGTCCACCTTGGTGGCGCGGGTCAACATCGACCCGGGATCGGAGCCGTGGTCCGGCTCGGTCAGGCCGAAACAACCGATCCACTCACCCGTGGCCAGGCGCGGCAGGTACTTCTGGCGCTGCGCTTCGGTGCCAAATTCGAAGATGGGCACCATCACCAGGGACGACTGCACGCTCATCATGGAGCGGTAGCCCGAGTCCACCCGCTCCACTTCGCGCGCGATCAGCCCGTAGGCCACATAGTTCAAGCCCGGGCCGCCGTAGTTTTCCGGGATGGTCGGGCCCAGCAGGCCCAACCCGCCCATTTCGCGAAAGATGGAGACATCGGTCTTTTCCTGGCGAAACGCCTGCTGGACGCGCGGTGCGAGCTTGTCCTGGCAATAGGCAGTGGCGGCATCGCGCACCATGCGTTCGTCCTCGCTGAGCTGCTGGTTCAGCAAGAAGGGATCGTTCCATTGAAAGGGAGTGGAGGCCATGGAATTCTTTCGGAGATGGGGGAATCGTAGGGCTTGGACGCAGCTGACGCATTAAGAAACAGATGGGCGTTTATCGCGAAACGTGGTGTGTGATGTCTTCCTAGATTCTTAATGATTCAAGGTAGTAGTAGTAGTTAGTGGGCGACAGTTGTGTGAACAATCCAAATTTATTCAATGAGATCAATGAGTTGGAGATTCCTCAAGACTGTGGTCAAGCCTGCTTCAGGCACGTCATAGACAGGGGGTAACTTCCCGGATATGTCTACACCTGTGGATAAGCGGCAGGTTGCGAGAAAATTATCAACAGGTTTGTGCAATGACTTTTTTGAAAGACCGTTGCATGATCCGCCCCGTTGGTGACACGGACCTTGCGAGGCAACAATGAAGCTCTTGATCTTTGGCTTGCTCGTCTTTCTGGGTGCGCATTCGGTGCGCATGGTGGCAGATGGCTGGCGTACGCAGCTTGTTCAGAAATGGGGTGAGGGACGGTGGAAAGGCGTGTATTCCGTCGTGTCCCTGGTGGGCTTTGGCCTACTGTGCTGGGGTTACGCCCAGGCGCGCCAGCAGCCGTTGGTGCTGTGGGTGCCCGCGCCGGGAATGCGCCATCTGGCGGCCTTGTTGATGTTGTTCGGTTTGGTGTTGCTCGCAGCGGCCTACGTGCCGCGCAATGGCATCAAGGCCCGTGTGCACCATCCCATGGTGTTAAGCGTCAAGGTCTGGGCCTTGTCGCATTTGCTGGTGAATGGCAACCTGGAAGACGTGCTGCTGTTTGGCTCGTTCCTGGCCTGGTCCGTGGCGTGCTTTGTGTCGATGCGTCGCAGGGACCGCGCGGCTGGCACGGTCTACCCCCCTGGCTTGAGGCTGGCCACGGCCGCCACGGTGGGCGCGGGTGTGGTGGCCTGGAGCGCTCTGGTTTTCTTTCTGCATCGCCTGCTCATCGGCGTGCCCATCTTTGGCTGAAGGTTCAGTGTAGGCCCGAGAGTGACGCCGCGATGGCGCGCTTGAAGGGCAGCAGGGATTCCCCCACGCGCAAAGCGGCATCGCGCAGCAACCGGGCCGGTGGACTGTCGTTGGTGTACAGCGTGGAGACCAGTTGCGTGGCCAGGTACAGGGGACGTGTGGCGCGGCGATGGGTTCTTTCGTAGCGGTCGAGCAACTGTGGTGAACCAATGTCCGTGCCCGCGCCATGAGCGGCAAGAATGGCCTTAGCCAAAGTGTCCACGCCGCGCAGGCCGAAATTGAATCCATGTGCTGTGACCGGGTGCATGCCCACGGCCGCATCGCCGACGGCGGCAAAGCGCCGGGCCACGAAACGTTGCGGATACACGCCCACCAGCGGGTAGCTGTGCCGGGTGCTGACCAGGGTCATGCGACCCAGCCGGTTCGCAAACCGAGCCTGCATGTCCTGTCCGAATGCTTCGTGGTCCAGGGTCATGAGTGGGCCGATTTCCGTGCTTGGCAGCGTGAGCACCACCGATGAGCGGTACTCGTTGGTGGCCGGATCGGGGTTCATGGGCAGTAGGGCCAAGGTCTGGCCGTAGCCGAACCACTCCCAGGCGGCGTGGTGGTGGGGCTGTTCGTGCGTCATGCAGCACACCAGCATGGTCTTGCCGAAGTCATGCATGTCCGCGGCGATGCCCATGGCCCGGCGGGTTTCGGAAAAACGGCTGTCGGCGGCCACGATCAGGCGGCTTTGCAAGGTGCGGCCGCTGGCCAAGGAGACATAACCACCCTGGTTGTCAGTGTGCAGCGTGGCGACTTTTTCTCCGCACAGCAGGGTGATGTCCTGTGCCGTTCGCATGGAATCCTGCACCGCCTCGTAGGCGGCCTTGCGGATCAGGTGGTTGGAGATGAGCCAGCCCAGCTCGCTGCGCTGGCTGAGCTGGTGGCCGATGGTCATGGCAAAGGGCGAGGGGCCGTTGAGGACGCGAGCATCGCGCAGAGGCGATATGGCGTGGGAATCGATGCGCTCCCACAGTCCCAGTTCGCGCATCAGATGGGCTGACAACTGGGTGAGCGCGATTTCACGGCCGTCGAAAGGCGGATCAGCCAACGCCGTCTGCGGCAATTGCTCCACCAGAGTGATGTGCAGGCCCTTGCCGGACAGGGCGCGCGCCAGACACAAGCCGGCCGGGCCGCCACCGCTGATGACGACGTCCGCTTCGGTGTTGGCAATGGCGTTCATTTGCCCTCCAGTATCCATTGGATGATGTACTTCGCGACGAACCCGAGCATGCCGAAGGCCAGGCCCAGAAACAGCACGAAGGTGCCGAATTTGCCTGCCTTGGATTCCCAGGCGAGGTGGCCAATGATGAACAGCATGTACAGCATGAAGCCAGCCACCCCGAAAGTGAGTCCAAACTGGGCGATCTGCTCTTCGGTGTAGCCAAACATCAACGGCACTCCAGATGGGTTTTTCGCATGCGGCTATGGTAGCGGCCGGGGCCCATGAAAACGGGCCGGTACTTTGCGTTAGGTCAACGCATCGTACCGGCCCGAAAACTCGCTTGACCCACCCTTGCTCTTTCACGTGGGCCAGGGGTGGTGTGGCTTACTTGGCTGGCGGTGGAGCGTCGCCGCGCATGCCCCGCATGCCGCCCTTGCGGGGCTGACGAGTGTGCTCGGCGTCAAACACCTTCTTTTGCTCGGCCGTGAGTGCGGCATAAAACGTCTTGATGGCGTCGGCGTGCTTGTCCATCGCCGCCTGATGCTCGCTGCGCAGGGCGCGCATCTTGTCGATGCGTTCGGGCGTGGTGAGTTTGTCCATTTCCACCGGATCAGGACGCTGCCACATGCCAGCCGGGGGCGTCATGGATTGGGTAAAGGCCGACCAGGCGCCTTCCTGTTCCGGGGTGATCTTGAGTCGGGTCTTGAGCGCGGCCAAATGCTGGGTCCGCATCTCCTGCATCCTGGCGGTATTCGGTTGGTGCATGCCGCGCTGCATGCCGGCGCATGGCCCACCCCCCATGGGACCGCCCATGCCACCCATCGGACCACCCATGCCCTGGGCAAAGACCGCAAACCCGGCACCCGCCAGCAAGCTGGCCAGCAAGGCGCGTTTGAACATCGTTTTCATGATGGTTTCCTTCTTACAAAACGCCTGATGCAACACGTTTGGCTTCAGGTTGAAATCGAGTGTGCGCGTTGCGTGTAACTGCAAGATGCCGGTTGGAAAAGGCTTTGTAAAGTTGCGCAAAAAACAGGCACCAGGCGCCAGCGCGGACAATACCTGCCCCCAACCCCAACAGAAAATCCAAAGTGTTCAAAAACCTGATCGTTTACCGCATCGCGCCACCCTGGAAGCCGACCCTGACGCAACTGGAAGAAAGCCTGGACCCGGCGCGTTTCGTGGAGTGCGGCGCCACCCAGGAGAAATCCGTGGGTTGGATCGAGCCCCGGGGCGAGGCGCATGGTCCCTTGGCGGAGTCGGTGGGTGGGCAATGGATGCTCAAGCTGATGATCGAGTCCAAGGCCTTGCCGGGTTCGGTGGTGAACCGCAAGCTCAAGGAACGGCTGGCGCATATCGAGGCGACCGAGGGCCGCAAACCGGGCAAGAAGGAAAAGCGGGAGCTCAAGGACGACATCCGCCTGCAGCTCCTGCCCATGGCGTTCACCAAGCAGGCCACGGTGCTGGTGTGGATCGACCCGAAGGCCGGTTGGTTGGTGCTGGACGCCGCCAGTCAGTCCAAGGCCGACGAGGTCGTGACCTGTCTGGTGCAGTGTCTGGACGGACTGGTGGTGCAGCCCTTGGCCACGGCCATGTCACCAGCGGCGGCGATGTCGGAATGGCTCACAACGCAGGAACCCCCGGCGGGCTTCAGCGTGGACCGTGAATGCGAGCTCAAGGCACCGGACGAATCCCGGGCCGTGGTGCGCTATTCACGGCACCCGCTGGACACCGAGGACGTGCGTCAGCACATCACCGGCGGCAAGCAGCCAACCCGCTTGGCGCTGACCTGGGACAACAGGGTGTCGCTGGTGCTCACAGACACCCTGCAGATCAAGAAGCTGGCCTTCCTGGACGTGGTGTTTGAAGGCGGCAGCGGCAAGCAGGACGAAGGCTTTGACACCGACGTGGCGATTGCCACCGGCGAGTTGCGCCGCCTGCTGCCGGATCTGCTGGAAGCCCTGGGCGGCGAGATGAAAAAGGACTGACGCTCAGGCCTTTTCCTTCATGGAGCAGGTGTTGATGCCCAGGAGGGCGTAGGGCGGGCACCAACCGATGGCGCCAGTGGCCAGGGGCACGACCCCCAGCCATCCCCACCAACCCACGGTACCGGTGGCCGCCAGGCCGATGAGGGCCAAGCCTGCCACGATGCGAATCACGCGTTCTGTTCCGCCTACGTTAAGTTTCATGGGGTTCTCCCGAAAGGTTGCTGTGGAGTCGCCATTGGACACCATCTGAGGTCGCCGTGTCGGTGATGCATGTCACACAGCCGGCCCGGGCCGTGTGGCGCACAGGGCGGGGGTGGGCATGCTCAGGTGGCGGCGGCACCGGCCAGGGTGCGCAGGGCGGCGCTGTCGAGGATGTGGATGCGTTCGCGCGCCAGTTCCACCCAGCCCTCGCGCTCGAAGCGGCGCAGCAGGCGGGTCACGATCTCGCGCACCGTGCCCAGTTCGTCCGCCAGGGCCTGGTGGGTGATGCACAGATTGGTGCCCCGGCCCAGCAGGGCATGCGCCAGGCGCTGGTCCAGTTTGCGAAATGCCACCGCGTCCACCAGTGCCGTGAGGTCGGCCATGCGCTCGGCAAACAGGCCCAGCACGTCGTTGCGGAACGCGGGGTGTTCCAGCCACTGGGTAAAGACGGGCGGTGGGATCAGCAGCAGCGTGCTGGGTTTGGTGGTGACACCGCGGGCCGACAGGGGCTGGGCGCGAAACAGGCATGCCGAGGACACGAGGCACAACTCGCCCGGC